>Ga0163144_10000197_pt1 | contig 139910 bp, 103 predicted proteins | sample OliLak19BULKMAT1_FD_123175 | JGI IMG/M metagenome (GOLD analysis project Ga0163144, IMG submission 123175) | Freshwater microbial mat bacterial communities from Lake Vanda, McMurdo Dry Valleys, Antarctica - Oligotrophic Lake LV.19.BULKMAT1 | ecosystem: Environmental > Aquatic > Freshwater >...
CGGCCGCAGAAACGCCACGACGATGACATAAAGCGCGTAAAACCCGGCCAGCATGAGGCCAGGCACCAACGCCCCTTTAAACAGATCCCCCACCGAAACACCCAGCTGATCCGCCAGCACCACCAGCACCACGCTGGGCGGGATGATCTGACCGAGCGTACCCGAAGCCGCGATCACGCCGGCCGACAACCGGTTCGAATACCCGTAACGCTGCATCACCGGCAACGAGATCATCCCCATCGCCACCACCGACGCCCCGACCACCCCGGTCGCGGCCGCCAGCAGGGTGCCCACGAATACGACCGCCAGCGCAAGCCCGCCCCGCAACGCCCCAAACAACTGCCCGATTGTCTGCAGCAGATCCTCCGCCAGATGGGATTTTTCGAGCAGGGTACCCATGAAGATGAAGAAGGGGATCGCGAGCAGCACGTAGTTCGCCATGATCCCGAACGTACGGTCCGGCAACGCCAGCAACAGGTGCCAGTCGAAGAACCCCATCTCGACGCCGATAAAGGCGAAAAGCAGCGCCGTCCCACCCAGCGCGAAGGCCACGGGAAACCCCATGAAGATGAGCACGAGCGCTCCGACGAACATCAATGGAGCCAGCCAGTCTCCTTCCATCAGCGTCCCTCCTCCACGGCCGGCGTGCGCCCAACGGGCTGTTGAAGCTGTGTTATCTGCCGGACCAGCATGGAAATGCCTTGCAGGATCAGCAGCATAAACGCGATCGGAATGATCGTCTTGATCGGATACCGCGGCAAGCCGCCCGGATCCGGCGACATCTCTCGCACGGCCCACGAGTTCATCACGGACGGCACGGAGACCGCGATCATGAGTGCGCAAAACGGAATCAGAAACAGCACTACGCCGGCGATATTGATCCACGCCTGACCCCTCGGGCCAAGTCGACCGTATAACACATCTACCCGCACATGCGCGTCGTGCTTCAACGTGTAAGCCGCCCCCAGCAGGAACACCAGGCTGAAGAAGTACCACTGCAACTCGATGTAGGTATTGGAGCTGAGCCCGATGCCGGTGAACCGATCCAGGTACCGTGCGACGGCATTAAACGCGCCCAGCACGACCATGCCGAGCACCAGCCAGTACGTCGCGCGACCGATGGTTTCATTGAGCCGATCGATCCGATCGGCGGCACGCGTCCAGAAACGCATGGGGCGGCAGGGAAGGTGGGGTGGGAGATCCGGCGGCAGCGTCACACAAACGCCACTGCGCGCCCAATGTACTGCGCACGTTCACGAGATCAAACGGGGGGCCGTAGCTACAACGAACGTCAGAGCACGAGGCGCTGGCCGCATTCCGGGAGGTGGACCGTAGTATCCGGATAGAAGTAGGCGATGTTGTCCGCCATCCACTCGCGGGCCTCGGTTTCGCCGTGGACGAGCACGATCTGCTTCGGCCTGAGCCGCTCGACGATCTGGAGGAGGTCGCGCCGATTGCTGTGGCCGCTAAACCGAAACCGATCGACGTCGCAATTGATCGGTTGCGGCCCCACCATACGGTCCAGGACGACATGATTGCCCTGGCCGTTCGCGGCGGCGTCGATGATCATCCGGGCCGGCGAGTCTTCTTTGACGAAGCCCACGAAAAAGACGCCGTTTTTATCGCTCTCCACCAGTTGTTGCGCAAGCCGGTTCGAGATGGTTCGCTCGAACATCATCCCGCTGCTCATGATATGGATGCTGGGCTGGCTGAGCGCGTCGCGCGTGGCCTCGTTGCTGCGGGGAAGCCGGCGCTGCGGCACACCGTACACCTGAAATTCCGGATCCAGCCGGGGCGTCGTGAGCCGCGTCTTGTCGTACAGGTCCGCCACCGCCCGCATCGACCCCGCCGTGTAGATCGGGATGTCCTCGGGAATGCGCCCCTGCGCTTTGAACCGGTCGATCATCGCGAGCATCTCCTGGGCGCGTCCGAGGGCGAAAACCGGAATCAACACCGCACCGCCGCGATCGAGCACCCGCGCGAGCGCACTGGCAAACCGATCCTCCTCCAGCTTACGCGTCGTCTTTTCGGCCTCGGGGTCGGCCCCGAGTGTCGATTCGAGGATGAGGATATCGATGGGCCCTTCGGGATAGTCGCCGCCCGGAATGATGTCCTGCGGGCGAATGTTGGTGTCGCTCGAATAAAACACCCGACGCCGGCGCCCCTCTTCCTCGAAGGTCATCTGCACTCCTACCGATCCCAGCACGTGGCCCGCGTTATAAAACTCTCCCCGAAACGGACTCTTATCCTTGATGCCCCGGAGGTCGAACGACTCGTGCAGTTCGTGTGTCAGGTAGAGGAAACTCTGCATGTCCAATTCCTCCTCACTAAACAACGGCTCATGCGCGCTGGACCCCTCCTTGAGCTTGCGACGCTGGAGCCTGGCGGAGGCGGGCAGCAGAAGATCGGCCAGTTGACGAGTGGCCGGCGACATGTGGACGTGTACGTTGGGGTATTCACGGAGGAGCACGGGGAGCGACCCCATGTGGTCGTGGTGCGCGTGCGTAACGATCACGTGGTCCACATACCAGGCCGAGTTGCGCCGCAACAGGTCCAATCGGGGCAGGCTCTCGACGCCCTCCTCCTCAGGATCGGCGCCGGCGTCCAGCACGATGCCGGTATCGTTGATATTCAGGAACAGGCAGCTGGCGCCTATTGCTTCCGTACTCCCCAGCGCGACAAACTCCATAGACGTGGTATAATGCGCTTGAGCCCCGGATACCCTTGTCAGGCTGCGGCTGGAGCGCGTCGGTATTCAAGAAACAGATGCTCACAAGCTGCCTGGTACAGGCCTGGGCCCCCTTCTGTTTCAGGGGATGCCTTTTTTGTCGCCATGGAAGACCACCAAGCGCCTTGTCGCCCCCCGCGGAAGCGCTTGCGGGGCAGTGCCTCGGACCCTACCTTCGTTGGAGCTCCCCGCCCACATCACGTACCAGCCATCCGCCATGCCCCTGCCCCTCCAGGCATTTGTCGCTCTTTTCCCCATCGTATTGGCGGCGGCTCTGCTCGTCGGCTTCCGCTGGCCGGCGCGGCGCGCCATGCCGGTGGTCTATATCGCCGCCGCCGTGATCGCCCTGACGGTCTGGGGAGTCGACTTCACCCGAGTGGCCGCCTCTACCGTCGAGGGCCTCTTCATCACGTTTAACATCCTCTACATCATCTTTGGCGCCATCCTGTTGCTGAACACGCTCACGTATTCCGGCGGCGTGGCGGCCATCCGGGATGGTTTCACGCGTATCAGTACGGACCGGCGCGTACAGGTGGTCATCATCGCGTGGCTTTTTGGCGCGTTCATCGAGGGCGCCGCCGGCTTCGGCACGCCGGCCGCCGTGGTCGGTCCTTTGCTCGTGGCGCTCGGCTTCCCGGCCCTCTGTGCGGTCATGCTGGGGATGATGGTGCAGAGCACGCCGGTCACATTCGGCGCCGTGGGCACCCCCATCCTGGTGGGGGCCTCGGGCGGGCTCCAGAGCCCTGAGTTACATGCGCAACTCGCGGCGGCCGGCTGGTCGTTTGACGAGATGATCCGTCAGATCGCGGCGGATGCGGCCATTCTGCACGGCATCGCCGGCACGGTGATGCCCGTCATAATGGTGATGATGATGACACGGCACTTCGGAGCCAACGCCTCGTGGCGCGAGGGCCGCGCCATCCTGCCTTTCGCGCTCTTTGGCGGACTGGCATTCACGATTCCGTACGTGCTTACCGGCGTCTTTCTCGGCCCCGAGTTTCCCTCCCTCCTCGGCTCGCTCATCGGCCTGGCCATCGTCACCGCGGCGGCGCGGCGTGGCTTTCTGCTGCCGAAGGATAGCTGGGATTTCGCGCCGAGTGCGGCCTGGCCGGACGGGTGGACCGGGACGATCGCTATCCGGCTGGACCACGCCCTGGGCCGGCCGATGTCCACGCTTCGGGCCTGGGCGCCCTATGTCATCCTCGCCGCACTCCTCGTAGCCAGCCGCCTTCCCCAGTGGCCCCTGGGCGACTGGCTCAAGATGGTCACCCTCGCCTGGCCGGCTGTCTTTGGCACCGACATCACGGCATCCACCCAACCGCTGTACCTGCCCGGCACGCTGCTCCTCATCACCGTCGCCATCACCTACTTCCTGCACGGGATGCGCCGCGAGGCGCTCTCGCGCGCCTTCAGCGAGTCCACCCGCATCCTGCTGGGCGCCGGCTTCGTGCTCATCTTCACGGTGCCCATGGTCCGCATCTACATCAACTCGGGCGTCAACGCAGCCGGCCTGGCAAGCATGCCGATCGCCATGGCCGAGTGGGTGGCCGCCAGCGTCGGCGCCGTCTGGCCCCTGTTTGCGCCATCCATCGGCGCCATCGGGGCGTTTATCGCCGGCAGCAATACGGTGAGTAACCTCATGTTCAGCCTCTTCCAGTTTAGCGTGGCCGAGCGGCTCCTTATATCGGGCACCCTCGTCGTCGCGCTGCAATCGGTTGGTGCCGCCGCCGGCAACATGATCGCCATCCACAACGTCGTCGCCGCCTCCGCTACGGTCGGTTTACTCGGCCAGGAAGGGGTGACCCTCCGAAAAACCATCCTACCCACGCTGTACTACGTCGTCTTCGTCGGCATCCTGGGCCTCCTCGCCGCGTACGTCCTCGGCGTGACAGATCCCCTCATGCCGTGATCGCGGGCGACTCCCTGCTTACGTAATCCTTAAATAAGTTGGCTCGTGTCCGGCTAAATTGTTAGTTTCCCCACGACCCACACGCGTACTATCACAGAACCTCATATAATCCTACACCACCATGGGCATTTTCGATTTTCTCAAAAACATCGGCATCGGCGTCGACGACGGCAAAGAAGCCGAAACGATCAAGCAGACCCTCGCCACCGCCTTCGGCGCCAGCATCACCGGCCTGAATGTCGCATTCGACGACGGTACGGTTACCCTGAGCGGTCAGACAGACTCGATCGCCACCAAAGAAAAGGCTGTCTTGATGGCCGGCAACGTGAAGTCCGTTGATAAAGTCAACGACATGCTCACGGTCAAAGTACCGCCGCCCGTCGTCAAGGAGCCGAAGTTCTACACAGTGAAGAAAGGCGATTCCCTCTCGAAGATCGCGAAAGAGGTCTATGGGGACTTCAAGAAGTGGGAGGCGCTCTTCGCGGCCAACAAGGAGGTCATCAAGAACCCGGACCTCATCTACCCCGGCCAGCAGATCCGCATCCCGGAGCTGTAGTTGTAGGCCGAATCACCCACCCATCGCATGCCAAAACAGCGCCTCGGGCTTCTCGGGGCGCTGTTTTTTACATACGGCTTTCGTCGGCTCGCGCCTGGCGATCTTACCTATCCAGATCCCGGGCCAGCGTGCGAGATATCGCGTCGGCCGTGTAGCGGCTGAGTCGTTCGAGGGCCTCGATCATTTCCGCTTCGCTCATCTCTTCGAGCGCCTTCGCCGACCGTACATTGTCAAAAAGATAAAAGCCGCCGTCGTTGATAGGCTCTTTGACGCGGATATCCCGTTTCCAGACCTGCCGGCCCGAGTGATTGTCGACCAGCTCGACGCGCGCCTCGAGGAAATATTCCATGCTGCCGTCGTACGTCCGGCCGGCGAAGATACCGTGGTGGTGGATCCGGAGGATCATCACATAGTCCGCCCCGCCCAGATCTTCCGATGGGATCGCATCCATGTACCGCGCCGCGCGGGGCAACACGCCCTCGGCCACCAGCATGGCCACATCCACGGAATCCGCGGCGCGGTCCAGCCGGCGGCGCGCCTTCTCCGCCTTGGCCTCTTTGGCAATCGAGGTGGCCGCCCGGAAGATGGCGCCGATCCGGCGTGTCGCCACGCCCTCGACGATGTCCCCTTCGATATCGGTGATGATCCGCGGAACGGGCGCCAGCGGCGCATCAAGCGCCAGGGTATGCCCGGAGAAATCGTATCGGGCCAGCCGATGCCCACCGCCGCAGCCCATCAGAAAAAGCGCCGGCACAACCAGCCATGCCATCCATGGGACCGAGCGCCGCGCCGTAAGAATGCCTGTTGTGTTCAGAATAAAGGACGTCCTGTTCATCTTTTCACCCATCCTGCCCGTTTACGAGTCGTTTTTACGTGTGGGGTGGCGACGAACGGGAAAAGATCAAAGGGTATACCGGGACAGATCGGGTTTCAGGAGCAAGAGTGCAGGTTCAATGGAGCGCCTGGGTCAATCATCATTTATTGGATAGCCCAACGCGTCGTGCGTACGCGGGGGCCTCGGCATCGGACAACACGAGCAACGCGTGGGCGGCGCGAACGCGGACATCCATCACCGGGTCGTCGAGCAGGGCGTATAGCCGGCTGGCGCCATCGACCAGCCAGGCCTCGGCGGCCGCACGTGCCGCATGGGCGCGGGTGACAGAATCCGGGTGACCCAGCTGCTGGTGGAGCGCGCGGCGCGCGGCCTCATCCCCAAGCACGGCCAGCGTACGCTCGGCGTAGGTGCGGTCGGTTTCAAACACGGCGCGTCCCAAGCTGGCCTGCAGGGCGGGGATATCCGAGTTGTCACCCAGCACGAGCAACACGTCGGCGGCCGTACTACGGACGATGGGATCGTCCGATTCAAGGCGTTGCCGGATGAACCCGATCGTTTCTCCCCGGCCGGCACGCTGTAGGGCCGCGGCGGCGTAGAGCCGAAGCCGTTCGTCCTCTCCCTCCTGCATCGCGCGGTGAAGCAGCGCCGGGTCGCCGGCGCGGGCGATGGAGAACAGGGTTCGCGCGGATGCAACGCGGACATCCATGTCGGGCTCCAGCAACCCATCCTGAAGCGCCACGATGCTTGCTTCATCGCCGCTGCGCACCAGTTCGCCGACCAGGCTGGCACGCACACGGCCGTCCTGAACGACGGCCAGGAGATCCAGCATCACGGGCCGCACTTCGAAGCCATACCGGGCGCCGGTGAGCGCCTCGGCGGCGTGTATCGCCGTTTCAGGCGCGCCATCCAGCAATCCCTCCCGCAACACCGACAGGCATCGCGCATGGAGGTTGCCCGTCAGCAGATACACCGCGGGTGGAGGTGCCGGCGGCCGGCACGCCGAACCCCCGAAACCCACAAGGGCCAGTACGATCGCGAAATGGCGTAAAATGGCCATGGGGATGGAGGTAAATGCGATGTGGCAGGTCGTTAGAGCGGGACGGACACCTCGTTCGCCAGCGCCTCCCGCAAGAAACGAATCAGGAAGCGATCCGTCCAGTGCCAGTTGTGCGCGGCGTCCGGGTGGAACACAGCGGAATCGAACCCGAGGCGCAGCCCCTTGCTGCGGACGAGCCGGCCAAAGTAGCGGGACCGGTCCCGGTTACCGAATTGCCCATCCGCATCCGCGCTGGCGATCCAGAAGACCGTCCGCTTCAGCTCGCGAAGCCGCTGCGCGTCGGCCCGTTTGAGGGTATCGGTGGGATTCCATATCCGCAAGGCCTCCGCATTCCTGGGGTTGCCGAGGGCGGTGTCGAAGAGGGCGGAGTGCCGCCAGATGGGATCGGTCTCCCCTTTCCCCTCCTCCCGCGGGTCGCAGTGCCCAGGCCACATAAACAGGCCGTCGTACATCGCCGCGTGATTAAAATACCCCGGGCGATGGATGGCCAGAAGGCTTACCGTGTATCCGCCGAGCGAGAAGCCGGCTGCCAGACGCTGCCCCCCACTGGTCTGCGGATAATCGCAGGCTACCCGCCCGAAGAGATCTTCGTTGAGGAATGCCCAGAAACGACCGGTGCCGAGGCCATCCAGCCCACCTGTCGGCGGAACGGGCATGTCGATCCCCAGAGAGGGCACGTGATTGTTCGAACTGGTCAGCCCCGGCATCACGACAAGCATCGGCGGCAGCTGGCCGGCAGAGATCCAGTGGTCGATGTCCTCGATGGCGGTACTGTGCTGGCGCGAGGTGTCCTCGGCGAAGTTCACCCACTCCCGTTCGTGCCCCCGGAACAGATACACTACCGGCAACGCGGTCAGGTGCTCGATGCCTGGAGGCTCGTAGACATAAAACGACTTACGGATGCCGAGCGAGTGCGACTGCATCCAGCGCTGTTTCAGGTGCCCCTGCAACGTGGCGGCATGACGCGCCAGGATGTCTCGAGATGAAGGCATGAGGAAGGAAAGGACAGAGGTTCAGGCCGCCGGCGTGGGCGCGAGTGGTCGGCTCGTCCAGGGTTCGCCGATCGCCTGATGCAAGAAGTTTGGAACGACCCGGCTGTGCGTCCGGGCCAAATACTGACGGTCCTTCAGGCGCTGGACGATCAAGCGGAATTTGGCGTCGCCGTGTGCTTCGATCAACGCCGCTCGCCGCTCCGGTTCGTAGAAATGCCGCAACATACCGGGCGGGTGCGCCTCGGGGTGAAACTGAACGCCCACCATCTCCGGCGAGATGCGCATCGCCATGATGGCCTGCTCAAACGCGACGTGTGGACGGATTTTCTCACGCGCCAGGATCTGAGCGCCGAGTTCATCGATCCGACGCTCGTGCCGATGGATCACCTGCCAGCGGCGGAAGTCCGCCGCATAAAACGGATCGCTGAGGCCCTGGAACAGCGGGTCGTGGAGGCCGGCGTGTGTCGGGTGCACGGGAAAGACGCCGAAGGATTGCGAGTGCCGCTCGCGGACTTCTGCCACGCCGAAATGCCGGCACATGAGCTGAAACGAGTGACAGATGAACAGCGCGTGTTTCGTGTCGCCACCCGCCCGGTGCACATCGTTGTGCCGCCACACGGCGTCTACCCAGTTAAAATACGCTCGCTCCCAGGCGGACCCCACCCCTTCGAACGGACTCCCCGGCCCACCGGACGAGATGTATACGTCGAACGATAGATCGGGCGCCTCCGCCAACCGGCGGACATCGAACACCTTCCACGTAAACGACCGCCCCGAATAATGGGCACGGCCGTTCAGCAGAAACCGCTCGATGGCGTGCATGCCCAGGTTGGGCTCCCCATTGTACAGATCGAGGATCGCGACGTTAATCGGGACGTCGGTGCGAGCTATCGTCATGCGTATGGCGTAAGATGAACACGGGCAACGAGCCGCCGCCAGCCGTCACATTGGCCAGGTTCGAGGCCGAGGTCCGCGTAAGGCAACCGCCCATCAACGGGCCGTTGAGATACGGATCCAGGTCGATGATCGTGGGAACGTATTCCCAGCCGCCGGCCGTCTTCTGCAAAAACGGCTCGCGGTGGATGTCTACAACTTCCTGGACCACAAATAGATGCCGCGCGCTCCGTTCGATGGCGTCGTCCCACTCGGCCTGGGAGGCTGCGAATCCGAGGGTAACCCCCTTGCCGCCGTACTCGTCGTTTGGCTTGATCACAAAGTAGTTTCGGTTGTTTCGGACAAACGCTAAGAGGTCGATCTCCAATCCCCGAAACGTGGTGCGTTCGGCGCGCAGCATACGCGTCCAGGGGATGTGATTTTGAATGGATTGCTGTTGCTCGGGCGACAGGTGCCGGGTGTAACGTTCGTCTGTCAGCAGGCTAAAAATGGCCTTTTTGTGCACGAGCTTGCTCCGAAACGAGTTGAGATAACACGTTTTCTGGGCGATGTAACCCTCCAGATACGGCTTGCACTCGTCTCGTATCTCGTAATACTCGTTCATCAACAGCCGGCGGTACAGAATATCGATCTTGCGGCCGTTGGCGTAAATCCACCCCTCGCGGCACTCAAGCGATCGCGGATCCGCCACTTCGCACGGGTACCCCATCCGCTCCAGGTAGTCCTTGAGCAGGTTGAATTCGTGGATCGTGGGCACGTCCAGATGGTCGACGATAGCGATGGCCGGCCGCTCCTCGCGGCCATCGAACTGCTCGTGGTAGATCTGAACGAGCGCCGCCACGGTATGCTCCAGCGGCGAAACAAACCGAATCGGGTGCTGCTTTTCGAAAGCCTGGAAAATCGGCAGCGACCGGTAGATCCGCCCGAGCTCGTGCAGGTACGCGATGCCGGCCGGATTCTCGGCGTTGAGCTCGACGAACTTGAACGAGGTCTTCGTCAGGAATGAGTCCATCCGAGCAAACGCCGACAGGCGGATGACGTTCGTGGGGATCGACGCGAGCTCGATCTCCCAGTCCTCCATCCCCAGGTCGTGCCGCAGCACGTGCTCGTTGTCAAAGCACCGGGCCGCGATCTGTAGGATGGCCTGGCGGATCAGATAGACGGTGTCCTGGACGGCTGTATACGTAGCCTCTGTCATCAGCGTCGGCCGCAGGCTGTTCGCCATGTGCCGATCGCCAAAGAGCACCTTACGTTCGTGCTGTAATGCGACGAGCTGGTCGAGCTGTGCTTCAGACCGCTGCAGATCCACCTCGATGAGGTGGTGGTAGTCGCTGATGGCGCGTTGTAATGCGTTGGACATTGATCACTCCGCTCTCCCGGGTTCCAGCAGCCCGTTGGCCGTAAACGCCGGCTCACGTTTCGTCTGCCTGGCTTTGTCAACGAGGAATTTGCCCACCGTCTTGATCACCCACTCGTAGCTCTCGAGGCCGACCGTATGATAGTCGGCGTCCGGCGCCGGATTCATGAAGTCGATCGCATACGGAATGCCGCCGCGCACGGCGAACTCGACGGTGTTGAGGTCGTACCCCAACGCCTGACACAGCGCCAGCACATCCCGCTCCAGCTTCTTTTTCATAGCCGGCGCAATAGGGGTCTCGTCGATCTCGGTATACCGCGTGCCGGCGTTGTCAGCGGCCGGATTATAACGCATTACCCGTACGTGCTTCCGCCCGACACCATAACACCGGAAGTAGTCTTCAAACTCGATCGATTCCTGCAACATCATACACGAAGTGCCGGAGGCGTCGTACGCCGCGAACAGCGCCTCGGGGTTGGTCACTTTCGTGACGCCGCGCCAGCCGCCGCCGTCGTGCGGCTTGAGGAAGGCCGGAAATCCGATGTAGGCGAAGATGGCCGGCCAATCGATCGGATACCTGAGGTTCCGGTACGACTCCGCCTTCGTGTTCGGCATGTGGTCCTTGTGGGGCAGGATCACCGTTCTGGGTACCGCCACGCCGGCGGCCTCGGCGATCACGTTGTCGATAAACTTGTCGTCCGCGCTCCACCAGAACGGATTATTCACGACATACGTCCCCTTGAGCGACGCCCACTTGAGATACGACCGGTAAAACGGCACTTCGTGGGAGATGCGATCGAGGAGGACGGCGTATTCGGGGTCGCCGTCCATGCGCACGGAATCGAAGGACACAAACTCGGCCGTGACGCCTTTTGCGCCATAGGTCTCATTGATATGGTGAACGAGACCGTCCGGAAACGTGGTCTCCATCCCTCGCAGGATGCCGATCTTTGCTTCTTTCTTGCTTGCCATGGGAGGTCGTGGGTGTGCGAAATAGGGAGGGAGGGTCAAACGATATGCTGGCGGATCAGGTCGCGCCACCAGGGCCAATCGTGTCCGAACACGCCCGGGCGCGAATCCAGGGTATGTCGGATGCCTTTGGCCTGTAAAATGCCGCTCAGGTGTTCGTTCGCCGGCCGGCAGGGATCGTGCTCGGCGGTACTCAGCACAATGTGATTCCGGCGGATCGCGTCGATGGTGTGGGGGTCGGATAGGTGATAGAGATAGTCGACGGGATTGCTGAAATACACGTCGTCGTTGTAAAACCCGTCGAGCTGAGATTTTATGTCAAACACGCCGCTCAAGGCGATCAGCTTGCCAAACGCCCAGGGCTGTTTAAAAACGATATTGGCCGCGTGATAGGCCCCGAAGCTGGCACCGGCGGCGATGATGAAGCCGTGGCCACTGATGTGCTGGATGTAGGGAACGACTTCCTGGAGGATATACTGCTCGTATTGCTGGTGCCGTTTAATCCGCGTATAGGGATCGACGCCCCGGTTGTAGAGGCTCTCGGCATCGACCGAGTCGACACAGATCAGGCGGTTATGCCCCTCGTCAAGTTGTCGCACCAGTGCGCCGGCCATCCCAAAGTCTTCCCACTCAAAAAAGCGCCCGAGGCTGGAAGGAAACACGAGCACCGGTGTGCCGCCGTGCCCAAGCACCAGGAGGTCCATTTCTCGCCCGAGTACAGGGCTATACCACTTGAGATGTTGACGATGCATAGTACAACTGGGGTGCAGGTGCGGGTAGGGGTCCCCCGGGGGGTGGGGGCGGTAATGTACGTACGTGTAAAAGAAAATCCCGCGTGCTTCGACCTACTTTTTGGCGTCCATGGTACGGCGTATAGTATTATGCAACAGCCTTATCTCACCCCTCACCATGCTCAGCTTTTCCCCTTCGAATCGCCCCCTGTCGGATCAGCTCTCGCACGTGATGACGGAGCACGTCCTCAGGCACCCCGGCATGTCCTGCCAGTACATTCGGCACCCCTCACTGGGAGGGGCCCGGCTCCTCGAGGACGGCATCCGAGACGCGTTTGACAACGTAGTAACGTTCCCGCGTTTAATGTTGAACGTCGTGCGTTTCCGCCTCTGGTACATGCGCGTTCGATTCACTTTTCACTTTTTACGTTGCAATTCCACCCGCCATGTCCGATCTCTTCAACGATGCCGCCGAGCGCTACCGGGCGCGTAATGCGCCGCTGGCCGACCGGATGCGCCCCCGCAGCCTCCACACCTTCATCGGGCAGGGGCATGTGCTGGGCGAAGGTAAACTGCTTCGCCGGGCCATCGAGGCGGATCAGCTTTCGTCCCTTATCTTTTACGGCCCTCCGGGCACCGGCAAGACGACCCTTGCCCGGATCATCGCCAATACGACGTCGGCGCATTTTACGGCGCTGAATGCCGTGCTCGCCGGCGTGAAGGACATTCGCGAGGCCATCCACGATGCGCAAGAGCGCCTCCGCCTCCAGCAAAAACGCACCATCCTGTTTGTCGACGAGGTGCATCGTTTCAATAAGGCCCAGCAAGATGCCCTTCTCCCCCACGTCGAAAACGGCACGGTTATCTTCGTCGGCGCGACCACCGAGAATCCTTACTTCGAAGTCAACAAGGCGCTCGTAAGCCGCTCCCGCATCTTCGAGCTCCGCACCCTGCTACCGGACGACCTGAGGCGTGTCGCCCAGATGGCGATCCAGGACCGGGAACGTGGCTACGGCACGCGCAACGTCGTCCTCGAAGACGACGCACTGGAGCACCTCGTCAGCACAGCCAATGGGGACGCTCGCTCGCTGCTCAACGCGCTGGAACTGGGGGTCGAAACCACGCACGCCGACGAACAGGGCGTCATACGCATCGATGTATCGGTGGCGGAACAGAGCATCCAGAAACGCGCGGTATTGTACGACAAGGAGGGGGATGCCCATTTCGATGCGATCAGCGCGTTCATCAAGAGCCTCCGCGGCTCGGATCCGGACGCCGCCCTGTACTGGATGGCCCGTATGGTGTACGCCGGCGAGGACCCCCGCTTCATCTTCCGCCGCATGCTCATCTTCGCCTCCGAAGATATCGGTCTGGCCGATCCGCGCGCCCTCCAGGTTGCCGTCGCCGCGTCGCAGGCCTTCGACTATGTCGGCATGCCCGAAGGCCGCTTCCATCTTGCCCAGTGCTGCCTCTACCTGGCCACTGCCCCCAAAAGCAATACCACCCTCTCGTTCTTCGACGCCCTCCAATTCGTCGAACAGGAACAGTCGCACGACGTCCCCAATCCTATCAAGGACGCCAACCGGGACAAAAAGGGGTTCGGGCATGGCGAAGGGTACCAGTATCCGCACGCCTTCCGCGATCATTACGTCCCCCAGCAGTATCTGCCGGATGCGATGCAGGGGACGTTTTTCTATAATCCCGAACCGATCGGCTACGAACGGCAACTGGTCGAGCGTATGCAGGCCCACCGCGAGCGCGACCAGGAAGAAAACCTCATCCGTCGTGTGCGCAAGTATGCCTCGAAGGATGGGCTCGAGCCACCGGAATCTTCAGACAGCCCGTAATACAGGGAAAGCCGACCCTGTTTACACAGAATCGGCTCTTTACCTTGCTGCTTGCCCCCCGGTTAAAGCAGCATATGCTAGTAAACTCTACTATCGGGACGCACGACATCGTGTCCCAACCCGGCTACACGGTAACGCCTGGTACTTCAATGGGGTATCATCAGGCGCCTGGGAGTGGTTCAGGCCGGCCGAAACCCGTAAGGGCTTCGGCCAGCCCTCTACCATGCTGCTTGCCCCCCGATTTAAGCAGCAAACCCGGGATAGCGGGACGCCGGGAACGGCTTCCCGCTTTTATATATCGTATGTATCGCGTGGTTGAAGCCCGGCCGGGCGAACCCGGCCGGTCCTCTACCATTGCTGCTTGCCCCCCGACTTAAGCAGCAATTTCTTGTGTGCTCTCTCGACGTATGTGATGACGCTCCATGAGCAGGCCATCGTCGTCGTACCTGGGGCAGGCTCTGGTTGAAGCCGGCCGGGCAAGCCCGGCCGGATCTTCTACCTTTGCTGCTTGCCCCCCGGTTAAGCAGCAAACTCGCATACACATCAAGATCTCAAAGAATCATGCGATCGGCGTCACATCTGAATCACGTCCCTAATCTACATTTCCGAGGCAGGCTCCCACTTCAACCTCTGGCCCGACGCCCGTGCACCTTTGGCGCATTCGGGTTCATGCTACAGGCGTAAAGGGTTTACAGCAACCTGAGCCGCACCGCCTCGCTCGCTTTTCACCGGGTTAAGAACACGACTTCCGCCGAATGACAATCAGCTATCGTTCCTTCTTACTACACCTACGGTGCCAAAACACAATCAACACGAATCCCTCACAGTTCGTACATATCTAAGCCTCCCCGGGATGGGTTTCCCTCTAAAACAGCGTGTTTTTGGCTCTAGCAGATCATACAACCTCGTCCCCTTTCGCCGGCATCACCCGTCTCATTCCGAGATTCGCCCCCAAAACGCCTCTTTTGCATAGGTCGCGGCACGCAATCATGTCCGCGCTTACCTCCGGGAGACGTCGTCTGTTAACCCGCAACGCGCCACCGCCGATACGTCTCTCAATAGCTTGAGGCGCAGGCCTCGTCCCATGGATAACGTCCATCCCACTCCGCATCCTGCGGCCTATCGCTCGTCTTGGATCTGTTTTTTCCGTTCTTCGCTATTCTAACCGGCCAATCGGCCGCCAGAGGTGCAGGACGGAGGTCGTACCCCACAGTAACGGCCTCCGTCCATTCTTTTGATGTGGCAAAGATGGTATCGGTAGACCGGGCCAACGCTTAAGGGTCGGCTTACGTAACAGAAGAAGAAGTGAGGGGACGGAGGCTCTACCCCTCCAATGTCCTCCGTCCCCGAATCGAGATGTGTCTCGCAGAGTGCGCCTATCCAGAAAAGGCGCCACTCGTTTCATTGCGAGTAAAACTAAGGTGACTCACCAGACGCCGTCTGGTACGGGCGTCTTAATTTAGCAGGTACTACAGGAGAAGCCGACTGGTACTGAAGGAGTAGTGCCTGGATAAAATGCACCGGGGCCCGAACGGCGAACCGCCCGGGCCCCGGTATCGTAGGCCACAATGCCATGGAAATATCCCTCAAAGCGAGCGTATGACCAGTGGCGCGATCAAATTAAGTCAGCGTTTTATTCAGGGCGTGCTATAGGCGACGAGCCGATCCGACATCATGATCGGGAGATACAACATGCGCTGGGCCGGCACGTAGTCCAGATCCGCGGTGCCCTGAGACTCGGCCAAAATCTCCGTAGCACCGGCGGCCACCGTGTAGTGCATCACCTTGCCGGCGCCCCAATCCGAAAGGATATAACCGCCCTTACCATCCGGTTCGATGGCGTCCAGGCTTCCAATGCCCTGCTCATCACGCAACGGAGTCACCGACTTATCCGCATACGCAATCGCCATCAGATACCGGGCGTTGCCCGGGTTCTCGACAGCGGTGCCGTTGGCGGCAATGAGCAGTCTATCGGCCTCTGCAAATAAGCCGTTCGGCGAGCGGATCACATCCCCTTCGAGCCATTTCTCGAACGCACCATCTTTCAGTTGCCAGACCGTTGCCGTGTTCATGTCTGAAACATAGACGGCCCCATCCGGCGCGACCGTCACGTCGTTCAGAAAGATCGCGCCGGCCGCGGGATAACGGGCCGTGATTTCGGCCGTGGCGATATCGATCTCGACCAACTGGTCGATGTCCGCCACGTACAACTTGCCGTTGCCGATATCGACGCCCTTGGGCCCATCGAGCCCGACAACCCAGGTACTATCGATCGACGACCCATCCGGGGCCACCTTCGCGATGTAGCCGTTGCCGTCTTTGTCTGTGCCGTTGCCGACGATATTCGAGAGATACAGTGCGTTCGTCGCCGCATCGAAGGCGACGGATTCCGGCCGATTGATGCCTTCGGTCAGTTCCCAGACCATCTGGAGCGCAAACGGTGTTTCAGCTGGCGCAGCGGTTTCCTCGGCCTGGGCGGCCGGCGGCTCCTGGGGCTGGCATCCAACTGCCGGGATACAGATTATGGCCGCGAGGAGTGCGGTGTAGATAGATTTCATTGTTTGTGTTGGGTTGATGAAGACGTCCACGCCAGATCTGGCCAGGCGTGAGCGTTGGAAACGCTCAGATCCGGCCGCAAGGGAGGCTGTGTGACCTCGAATTTAGGCCCATTAAACCTCAGATGCCAGTTTTAAAGCGATTGAAGGATAGCCATGTAGTCGGCAGCCACCATCATACGCGGGTTAGAAGCGTTTGAATTGTTTGCCTCGGCCGCTTCGGCGATACGCGTGTAGGCCCCGCTCGGAATATGTAATGTGCGGAACGGCGGAATTCCCAACTCCGCCACCAGGCCCTCGACACGCTCTATGAACGCTATACTCGAAGGCTCTGTGTCATCGGGCGTAACGATCGCCTCCAGGCGGACAAGCCTCGTTTCAACCCATGGAAGATGGTATCGAAGGACTGGTGCAAGTAATACGGCATTCGCGTGCCCATGCGGCACATCCCACTGGCCGCCAAGCGATTCAGACAGGCAATGTACGCCGGCCACGTCGGCGTTGCCGAAAGCCATGCCGGCAAGTGTCGAGGCCCGCATCACTTCTTCCCGCGCCTCTGCGTCGTGCTGGATGGCGGCCACGGCCCGAGGTAGATAGGCGCACAAGAGCTCCACCGCCTTTTCCGCCAGTGCGTCGGATACCGGATTGGCCGCCAGCCCCGTATACGCCTCGACGGCATGGGTGAGGGCATCCATCCCCGTCTGCGCGACCAGCTCCGCAGGCAAGGTAGCCACCAGGTTGGCATCAACGAGCGCCACCCGCGGAAACATCCCATCCCCTTTCACACTTGCCTTTCGTTTGCCGGCGGCGTCGGTGATAACGGACACCCAGGTTACCTCTGAGCCGGTGCCACAGGTCGTTGGAATGGCCACGAAGGGGGCGGAGCCGCCGCTGAATCGGTTTTTTCCCTCATAATCGAGGCATCTACCCGGGTTTCGCAGCAACATGGCCACTGCCTTAGCGGCATCCAGCACGCTACCACCGCCAAGCCCCACCACGCAACGCACTCCCCGATCGCGCGCACCGGCGGCAAGTCGATCGACTGTTTCGCTCCTCGGGTTGGGTTCGACCCCGTCAAACACCATCACTTCATGGCCGCAGGATGCCAGTAGCTGGACCGCACGCGCCGGCCAGGGCGTTCGCTTCAATCCGCCATCACACACCAACAACACCGGCCCGCCATCGAGGCCGGCCACAATCCCCGGGAGCCGTTCCAGGCAACCGGGTTCGAGATAGACATGGGTAGGAAGGCGAAAAGGCACGGTAGCAACGACTGCTTGCGATTCAACATGGCACGCAAGATACAGCAGTTACAGGACGATGTACAGCCACGCTTACAACGTGAAGCCAGCACCAATCGCAAAATCGAGCACGCTGAAATGCATGCCCAGGTCGTTTTTGTTGACGAAAGGAGTGCTGTGTACGATCCGATACCGGCATTGCGTAAGCAGGAAGAGATGCTGGCTCAGCGCCGTACGGAATCCAATCGATACCTCGGCGCCATACCCGGCGCCGTATCCGCGGGAGTAATAGGCGCCCTGGCTCGCTAGCTCACCCTGTGTCAACGGCCCAATAGGCTGCCGTGTCGCGTCCAACAACCGGTAGGCGCGTGTGAAATGGGCCGTTACCCCCGCGGTTACGATGGGCAGAAACCGGGTGGAGCGCACCGGCAATTGATAGGAATACGCAAACGTAAGCGGATAGGAATAGAACTTCCAGTCGGGATCGATGCTCGCCAGTTTATAGAAAGCCCTTGGAAGCGACGCCGCACGGAAGAACTCACCCGTCAGGTTGAGCGCATGCGGACCGCTCAGAGGGTAGGTGAAGGTGAGTGTCTTGGACGTAGACCGAATGATGAATCGCGCCGGCTGCGAAGGCAGGCGGACCGTTTCGCCCTGCACCAGCGGGAGATGCGCGGCATCTTGCGCTCGTAGCGTGCCCGGGCCGTACACCGCCGCCATGCAAGCCAGGGCAGCAGCTATACAAGCGTATGTGCAACTCGTGAAAGGCATGCAGATATCCGATAGAGCGTGGGCATGTTCTCCCTGGCGAACGGCATGCCTGAGCCAGTTCGGACCAGAAAGGCCGAAAATAGGGGGCTTGAGAACCACGCTCGATTGGAATGATTTAGGCTAGTCGCAGATTGCGACTCCATCCCAATCTATAAGATGAGACACTCCGTCTGTGTGGGCAGCGGGGGGCCGAGGGGGCCGGGGGTTACAATTCGAAGCCAACGCCAAAACTAAAGTCGAGCACAGTGAACGGACCGTACATCGAATGGGCCGGCATCTGAGAAAAATCGCCGACATAGCGAAATCGGCTTTGCGCCAGTAAGAACACGTGTCGACTGATAACCATACGCATACCCATCGAAGCCTCGGCGCCCAACTGGACACCGTAGTGCTGGTCGAAACCGGTCGCCGTTTCGCCACCGGGTACTCCATCGCGCCGCGTCCTCTCGGAGAAGACGTGGGAAGAAATGCCCACCCCGACCACCGGATGCAAACGAGGCGTTAACGCTGGCAGCGAGTACGAATAACTGAACGTGATGGGGACGGATCGGTACTTCCAGTCCGACTCCAATCGAAAGCGGCGTTCGTATTCCCGCGGCACGGACGAGGCTCGGAAGTACTCACCCGAGACGTTGAGTGCGTGAGGGCCCCCAAGCGGCAGGCGTAACGAGACGGTGTGAGCCGACGAGGCGTAACCGGATGACGACAGCGAAAGTCGATCGTTTTCCATCAGAACTGCCAGCGAACGCATCCATTGAGCCTGTACCCGCTGCATGCCCACACAGGCACTGCAGAGGACCAGACACAGGAGGCATCGCGTGGTGGTTCGACAGATCATCGACATTCGCTCGGCTAGGGACGCATCAAACTCGATTCAACAAGGCCACGCCGGCATCGGGGGGGACGACCGGTGTCGTACACACGTGTATCTGACGAATGTATCGGTCGATCGAGGCGAGGCTTAAACGGAACGTGGTGGATCGTTCTGCAATCTACGGCAAAGACGCACCAAGGCGCACCCTGGTTACAGAATAGTAACTCGGGGGCGCCGTGCCGTGGTATGTCGTTCACGTAGTCCGACCCGTTTTCGTTCCCCGGGGGCCAGACATGGAGCCAGGTCAACTGAACCGCTCACCATATCATCGTCGCGGCTGACCAGGAAAGCATAATCGGGTGACACCATCGTTACAAGTACTCAACGCCGGCGGCTATTTGTTCGCCGCCAGAGCCGCTGACCGATCCCACATCTTGAGGGCTTCGAGCAGCTCGGGGTCAATCGAATTCACAATCGGGTGCCACACGCCACTGCCGTACAACTGGCGGGCGATGAGCGCCTTGAGTCGGGTTTCGAGCGTCAGACGCTCTGCCGCGGCATCCGTCATGGCAAACACCTTGTTTTCCATCGAAACCAGATTCGGGTCGGACGTCAGCGTGAGGCCTTTTTCGGCCGCATATACCCAGAAGGCGTCCCAGGCCGCATCGTCTACTTCGTAGGTATGGATAAACGCCTGTTGCGCGTCGGCCCAGCGTGAGCGGTACGGCTGCTCATGGGTCTCGAACCACTCACGGGCGAAGAGCTGGTCCAACTGGTTCCCGATGATGGCGGCTGTAACCGGCGAGGTCAGGGTGTCGAGCGGAACGATATAGTCCGGCAAAATACCACCGCCGCCGAACACGATTCGGTTGTGGGTCGTCCGGTACTTGAGCGAATCCGGCACGCTGTCCACGTAATCGTTCAGGCTGTACGTGTCCTGGTGGCTGAGCGACTTATTCTCATAATACGCGTCCAGATCCCCGCCCTCGTAGGGCGTCTGGATGAGGCGGCCGGATGGGGTGTAATAGCGGGAGATCGTCATCTGGAGCACACTCTTGTCTGGCAGTTCAAATTGGGACTGTACGAGCCCCTTGCCGAAGGTGCGCCGGCCGACGATGAGCGCCCGGTCGTGGTCCTGTAGCGCGCCGGCGACGATTTCGCTGGCCGAAGCGGAGTATTCGTTGACGAGGACGATCACCGGCTGGGTTTCAAGCACTCCGCCGGCCGAGGAATGCTTCACCTGGTCGAATTGAGCATTCCGGCCTTTGGTATACACGATGATCTTGCCATCGCCGATCATCTCATCCGCAATTTTTACGGCGGACTCCATGATGCCGCCGCCGTTGTACCGCAAATCGACCACCAGGCGCTTCATCCCTTGCGCGGTGAGCGAATCGACGTGCTGCTTGAACTCATTGTAGGTCGTCATCGCAAACCGCCCGATCCTCACATAACCGGTCTCGTCATCGACCATATACGAGGCGTCGATCGTGTAGAGCGGGATCTTACCGCGTTTCACGGTAAAATAGACGGGTTCGCGAGAGCCTGGCCGCACGATGGACATCTTGACGCGCGTTCCGATATCCCCTTTCAGATGTTTCTGCACTTCATTCGATGAGAAACCGACGGCGACGGTGTCATCGATGGCGACGATCCGGTCCCCGGCGAGCACACCGACCATCTCGCTCGGCCCGTCAGCCACCGTGGACACCACGCGAATCGTATCCCGGATGATCTCGAACATAATTCCGACGCCGCCGAACGAGCCCTTATAACTCTCCTGGATCTCTTCGATCTCGTCCGAGCTAATATACAGCGAGTGCGGATCCAGCTCCGCCAGCATGCCGTTCACGGCGCTATCGACCAGCTTCTTGGGATCTGCTTCATCGACGTATTGCCGCTGGATGACCAGAAACGCATTCTCGAGCTTGCGAAGCTGTTCATACGTATCCGTATCGGAAAGCACGGATTCGATCTTCATGCCGAGCACAAGCCCGATCACAAGCAGCACAAATCCGGGAATCACGTAAGTCTTTTTCATGCGATGTGTCGTCCTTGTTGAGCCGGCGGTCACCGCCGACGGACGGCCCTGACGCGCCTCAGGCCAGTCGATCGGTTTCCGAAAATAACAAAAAGATAAACGGTATTCATTCGCCCGAGCAGGCATTTTGTTGCAAGGTCCCACCATTTCTACCAGGTAGTTCTGGCGCACCCAACCCCTATTAATATCAGCCGGATGGCGCCAGGGGTAAAAGGGTTCAAGGTCTAATGTCTACTGTTCACGGTAGAAGGAGCTGATCTTAAACCTTAAACCTTTGGCCTTGAACCTCGAGCCTGTAACCTTTCCCTCCCCCCCCGCGTCTTTCCCCGCAACTGATCAGGAGTACCGGAAACGCGGTATGCGCACACGGGGCAGCACGTGACCCAGCGACAATTCGAACAACACGTTTTACACTTACAGCACCGGGTGTTCGGGTTTGCCTATCATTTTCTAGGCGATCGCGAAGAGGCGGAAGATGTGACGCAGGAAGTCTTCATCCGCTTCTGGAACCATCGTCAGGAGATCGACGGCGGCCAGCCCATCGGGTGGCTGTTGCGGGTAACGCGTAATGCGTCAGTTGATGCGTTGCGCCGGCGGAGCGCGTACCGCAAAACCATCACGGGGGACTCCGGCCGCGTGGATATCGCCCACGGCGATACGCCGGGCCCGGCCCGGGACGCCGAAAGCAACGATTTCCGCACTCTCTTGAACCTCGCCGTCGACCGACTTGGCGAGCCATACAAAAGTCTGGTTCTCCTGCGCGAAGTGCAAGACCTGAGCTACCAGGAGATCGCCGACACGCTCGAACTCCCCCTGACAACTGTCAAAGTCTACCTTCATCGCGCCCGGAAAATGCTGCGCGAACATCTAACCGAGGTGATGCATCGTGAACCCTATTGACGATTCGCGACCGACCGACGCCTGGATTGACGAGCGCCTGGAGGCGTTCCTCGATGGCGATTTGCCCCCCGAGGAGCTTGCCCGCATGGAACGTGTCCTGGCGAACGACCCCACCTGGCACGTGCGGCTCACCCTGGCCACCCGGATCCAGGCGGAACTGCGCGCCTCGTTCACGCCGGCCGTGCCGGCCGGTCTCACCCGCGTCATCCTTTCCCGAGCGCGCCGCGCCCACCGGGCTCAGGTGTGGGGCGACTGGTGGCGAACTGGCCTCCAGACGTTCCTCGCGCGTTTCCGCGCCGCGTGGCAGCCGGCCCTCGCGCTGACCAGCATCGCCGCCCTCGCCACGTTCCTCTATCTTGCTGGCGGATTTAACGCCTCCCGCACGGCCCCTGCAACCGTGCCCGACGTCGAACAGGCCCTCGCCGAGGTCAAGTGGACGCTCGGCTATATCAGTAAAACGGGACGCAAAACGGGCGAATCGGTGCAAAGCGCCATCGGCCCTCTGTTACAAGGATCTCCCCATGAGTAACCCCATCCTTCCTATGAACCGCCCCTTCCCACACTGGACGATCGTCCTGGCCTGCCTGGCGCTCATTCGCCCCGTGCTCGCCCAGGACGAACTGAGCCAGGTGCCGGGTTATGTCGATTTTTCGGAATTGACCAGCCAGTTCGGCGAGGCCCCCACCCTCGAGGTGAACATCAAGGGGCAGCTCCTGAAGCTCGTCGCCGAAGCCTCCCGCGCGGACGACCCGGAGTTGGCCGACCTGCTCCTCGAACTTCAAGCCATCCAGGTACGCGGCTACCCCTTGCGGAGGGCGCAATTCCGTAGCATGGAACGACGATCGGAGATCCTGGCCGGCCAGTTGGAAGCCGACGGCTGGGAGACGGTGGTCAACCTGCGCGACTTCGGCCAGTATGTGGACATGTACGTCAAACAAAACGCCACCGCCATTGAAGGCATGGTGCTCCTGGTGCTCGACAGTGAAGCCGGCGAGACGGTGTTTATCAACATCGTCGGAAATATCGATCCACAAGAAATGGGGCGCATCGGCAGCAAATTCACCACCGCCCAGCTCGAAGACATCACACCCTGACCTATCGCCGCCATGCGTATTGCCACCCTTCTGCCAGCCCTGTTGCTCGCTGCCTTCACCGCGGGATGCGGCCACCTCAATGAGATGAGCGCCCTCCGTCGCGACATCGCGGAACAAACCCACACGAAATTTGACCCCGGTGTCGCCTTCTCGCTTGGGCCGGGCATGACACAGACGGCCAGCTGGATCACCCGGCACGTGGACGACTCGGACGCCTACCTGGTCAGCCGAGCGCTTCGCGATGTCCGCCGCATCAAAGGCGCCGTATACCCGCTGGACGACGCCGGCGACCTCGACGCCCTCGACGCCCGCACGCTGCCCCACTTCACACGGAACGGATGGGAGCTCGCGCTCAAAACCGTAGATCACGGCGATGTCTCCTGGGTGTTCTATCGCGAACGCCGCGGCTCGGTCCGCGACCTCTACACGGTGGTCCTGACGGACTCCGAACTCGTTCTGGTCCGGGTTCAAGGCCACTTGAACGCCTTGCTCGACCTGGCCATCGAGGAAGCCGAAGGCGCGGGAACGACCATCGTGGACCTCGACTTCTGAGCGCCACGCGGCTATTTCGCGCTGGTCTGGAATCCCCACAAGGGTGTGACGATAAGCGCAGCCCGAACGTTTAATGGGTGGCGCGTTCAAGCGAGGGAGTGTTGAAGCTCAACGCGCCCACGTTCTTGGTTCCCGCACCCGTGTCCACCACCCCCGCGCCGGCCCGCCGGCCCTCGTCTCGCCGCTTCCGGCTGCTGTCCGTCTATGGCGCCGTGCTGCACATTGCGTTCAGCTACCTCGGCCTCCACGTCGCCGGCCGACTGCGGGGGAGTGCGTGGAAGGAGCGACATCTGCCGGTCTACCATCGGCGCAACGCGCGGCGTGCCGAGCAGATGATCCTGCGCCACAAAGGCCTGTTTATCAAGGTCGGGCAGCTCATCAGCATCCTCACGAATTTCCTCCCGGAGGCCTTCCGCGCCGGCCTTGAAGGGCTGCAGGACCAGATCCCTCCGCGCCCCTTTTCCGAGATCGAGCACAGGATCCAGCGTGAGCTTGGCCTGGGCCCCGATGCCCTGTTCACCGACTTCGAGCGCGAGCCCATCGCCAGCGCCTCGCTGGCCCAGGTCCATCGCGCCCGTCTGCCGGACGGCCGGCTTGTGGCGGTGAAGGTGCAGCATGTAGCTATTGAAGAGACGGCCAGGATCGATCTGCGGACCATCCGAAACATCCTCCGTGTCGTGGGCGCCGTCTTCCGCATCCGCGGATTGGACACCCAGTATCAACAGCTGGAAGCGATGATCGCCGAGGAGCTCGATTTCGAACAGGAAGCGCGCAATATCGCCCAGATCGCGGCCTCCTTCACCGACGACCCCCGTACGCGTCTGCCCACCGTCGTCCCCGAGCGCTCCAGCCGGCGTGTCCTCACCACCGAGTTCGTCGAAGGCGTTAAAGTCTCTCACCTCGCCGCGCTCGATGCACTCGGCATCGATCGCGAGGACCTGGCCCGGCATCTTGTACGGGTGTATTGTCAGATGATCTTCACGGACGGCCTGTACCATGCCGATCCCCATCCCGGCAATATCCTCGTCCAGTCCGACGGCGGCGTCGTATTCCTCGACTTTGGCGCCGTCGCGCATCTCTCGCCCGAGATGAAGGCCGGCATTCCCGAGTTTCTCGCCGGCGCCATCGGGCGCGACCCCGATCGGATCGCGCGCGCCCTGCGCAATATGGGCTTCATTGCCCACGGCGATGCCGAGGCTACCGTCCGCCGGCTGATCGACTACGTCCACGAGCAGTTTCTCGCCGATCTCCCGATCGAGGCCATCCACCTCGACCAGATCAACGCCGACACGGCGCTGGCCTCCAAACTGGAGATGTACGCCGACCTGCGCCGGATGAACATTTCGTTGCGGGAGCTTACCGACACGTTCCAGGTGCCCAAGGACTGGATGTTGCTTGAGCGCACCATGCTGCTGCTACTCGGCCTATGCACCCACCTCTACCCATCCATGAACCCGATGCAGATCATCCGGCCCTATGTCGAAGAGGTGGTGCTGGGCGAGGAGCGGGATTGGGCCGGGTTTTTTGGCGCCCTCGTCAAGGACGTAGCCCGTACCGCGCTCGCGATTCCCAAGGAGATGCATCGCATGCTTGTACGCGCCAACCAGGGTGAACTGGAAATGCGCATCACCGGCTTAAAGGAGACGACCCATCTCATATATGCCCTGGGACACCAGTTCTTGTTTGGGGTGCTCGCCCTCGGCGCCGGCGCCCTCGCATTCACCGCTCGCACCGCCGGCGACGATGCCTGGGCGAGCGGCTGGCTCATCGTGGCCGGCCTCTGCACCCTGTTTATGATCGGCGCTTACCTCTCGGCCCGCCGATGGCACGGGCACTGAGCCATCGAACCCACGACTCCGCCTGGAATATCGGCTCTACCAGCGTATCATGACATACCTGGCGGCCGAGGTGGCCCATCGAAACCGGACCAGCCTCCGTTCGTATGCGATCCTGCTTTCTAAACTGAACTCTGGAAAAACAATGCGTAGCAAAGGCACGCTCGTCGTACTGATCGTCATTCTCGTGGTCGCCTTCGCCGGATGCGCCGGATGCGGCTCGTACAACAGTCTCGTATCGCTGGACGAGGGCGTTGAAAACGCCTGGGGCAACGTACAAACCCAGTATCAGCGTCGGGCTGATCTCATCCCGAACCTGGTTAATACCGTAAAGGGCGCCGCCAACTTCGAGCAGAGCACCCTCGAATCCGTCACCAATGCGCGGGCGCGGGCCACGCAGATCAATCTGTCGGTCGATGACCTGAACGACCCGGCGAAGCTGCAGCAATTCCAGGAAGCCCAGGCCGAACTCGGCCGCTCCCTTGGCCGGCTGCTCGCCGTTTCCGAAAACTACCCCGAGCTCCGCGCGACGGAGGCGTTCCGCGATCTGCAGGTACAGCTCGAGGGCACGGAAAATCGCATTAACACGGCGCGTAGAGACTACAACGAGTCCGTGTTAGGCTACAACACGACCGTGCGCCGTTTTCCGACCAACATGATCGCCGGCGTGTTCGGGTTCGACCGAAAGTCGCCCTTCGAGGCCGAGGTCGGCGCCCAGGCCGCACCCACCGTAGCGTTCTAGGCTGTTACGTTCAGCGGTACCGCTCCGTTGTCATCGGTCACGGATCGACTGTCGCCTGTCCTGGCGCTGTTTGACCCGTGGCCGGTGACTCTCCTTTCACACCGGCTCGAGGCCGCACGTGTTCGATTTCCTGTCGTTTTTTCGAGGTCCAGCCATCACCACCCTCATGGTCTGTGCGGTGGTGATGCTCTGTATACCGGCCACGGCGACCGCTCAACGTTTCGAGGTGATTGCACCGACGGGTCGTTGGGTGACGGATCAGGGTGAGTTCCTCTCGACCGCCGAGGAGCGCCAGCTCGAACAAAAACTCGCGACGTACGAGGACACGACCTCCACCCAGATCATCGTGGTCACGCTGCCTGACCTGGATGGCGCCGACCCGGGCGAGTACGCCACGGCGCTGGGTCGCGCCTGGGGCGTGGGCCAGAAAGGCCAGAACAACGGCGTGGTGATCCTGGCCTCGCGGGACGATCGTAAGGTATTCATCGCGACAGGATACGGTGTCGAGGGCGCCATCCCGGACGCCGTCGCCGGCCGGATCATCCGCAACATCATCGTCCCCTCCTTTCGAGAAGGGCGGTATTACGACGGCTTTTCACGGGCGGCCGACGCATTGATCCTGGCGGCCGCCGGCGAATTTGAGGCCGTGGTAGAACCCCGTTCCACCGGACCTGGCGCCGACTTCCTGGGGATCATCTTCTGGGTCGTGATCCTGATCGTCATCCTCCTCGCACGGTCCGGCCGCGGTGGGGGGGGCAAGCGGTACCGCAGCCGGAAACACGGCGATCTGCCGCTCATCCTGTGGGGTTCCATCCTGAACGATGCCCTGCGCCAGGGACAACGGGGCGGCGGCTTTGGCGGTGGATCTGGCGGCTTCGGGGGCTTTGGCGGCGGCGGCGGGTTTGGCGGCTTCGGTGGAGGCGGCGGCAGTTTTGGGGGAGGCGGCGCCGGCGGGAGCTGGTAACTCAGAACCTGGAACCGAATCCCATGCCCCGTCTCGATGTGTTGCTCGGATTTTTGAACGAGGATCCCACCGATCCTTTCACGCTCTTTGCCGTCGCGTCCGAGTTTCGTAAACTGGGGGATACCGACCAGGCGCTCGCCTACTTCAACCGATTGATCGACGGGCATCCGACCTATGTAGGCGCCTATTATCACCTGGGAAAATTACTCGAGTCCGTAAGCCAGAAGGAAGACGCGATCGCCATGTACACCCGCGGAATTCGCGTCGCCGAGGAACAACGTGACGTTCATGCACGTGCAGAGCTACACGACGCGTTGCTCCGCGCCCGGGGAGTCGGATTCGACGACGAACCCTGAGCGTGCGCTTCACCCCATCGTTCGATTTGACGCCATGCGTTTCCTCCGACTGTTCGCCTCCTGCTGTTTGGTTTTCCTGTTCGCCGTTTCGGTCGGGTTCGCGCAGGCGCCGGCTTCGTCGTATACCGTCAAAAAAGGCGACACGATGTATAGCATCGCCCGCATGCACGAGATGACGGTCGACGAATTGCGGTCGTTGAACAACCTCTCGGGTACAGCGATCCAGGCCGGCCAGACGCTCAGGGTGCGCGCCCCGTTGACCGGGCCGCGCCCGACGCTCACCGAACCAACGCGCCCCCGACCGAACGACCCGGTGCCGCCTCCGGCCTCTCAGAACGCATCGGCTTCCGGAGCCGCTCAGCCAGCCGTATCCTACACATCGACATCCCGCGGCAAGCGCTCCTATACGGTGCAGCCCGGCGACACCTATTATAGCATCGGCGTCGCGATGGGCGTGCCGGCCTATGCTATCTTTGCGCTGAATGAGGGCGATGGATCCCCGCTGGCGCCCAACGCCACGATCTGGGTGCCCGAAGTGCCGACGCGCGCCTCCGACGGCCAGGCCCAGACCTACCGCGTGCGGCGCGGCGACACCATGTTCAGCATCGCGCGTGAGCATCAGGTGACAGTGGCCGACCTGCGCCAGGCGAACGGGATCGATGGTAGCCAGCTGGGCATCGATCAGGTGATCAAGATCCCGCGGCCGCAACTGAACGCATCGCGCGCTCCCCAACCGCTACCGCCCCTGTACGAACAGGGCCCTGTCGATATCTACCCGGACACCTTCGCCGGCCGCGTGTTGACCAGTGGCCGGCCGTACGACCCGACGCGTTTCACGATCAGTCACCCCGATCTACCGATGGAATCGATCGTCCTGCTGACCAACGCGGCGACCGGCATGAGTACGTTCGCCGAAGTAAGTGACCGCGGGCCGGCGGATACCCGTTTCATCATAGACATCTCTTCGGCGGTCGCGCGCGAGTTGGGCCTTTCCGTGGGAAGTCGCGACCCTATCCAGCTCCGCGTCGTGGAATAACGCCCGACACGCCCGTCTTCCCTATCCTTTCTCCATAGAGATGCGGCCCCGGTCGCATCTCTGACGGTATGGTTACGTAACGGCCGCTATGGCATCGCCGACAGTCAATCTCACCCTTTCAGCCGACCAACAGCCCCCGTCTACGTACATGGGGCTGACGCGGACGGCAACGTACGGTTTTTTGAGCGCCCTGCCGCTTATCCTGCTTTACGAAGCACTGATCATTGTCGCCAATGGAGGACGCGCCGGCGAAATCCGCGTCAGCTCGGAAGTCTGGCTCAAGGAAATCCTGGCCTCGATGGGCGCTCAGAGCATGCATGTCCTGGCCGGCATCGTGATCGTGATCGGTTTCGGTATCGTGATCTATGAGCGCAAGAAAGATATCCCGATTCGTCTGAGTTATTTCATCGGGATGATGATCGAGAGTATGCTCTACGCGGTGCTCGTCGCCATGCTCGTCTCCGAGATCGTGTGGCGGCTGTTTGATCCCACGGCCATCCAGACGGGCATCATCGCACAGGTGGAGATGGGGGATCTGTGGACCCAGATCGCCCTGTCGATCGGCGCCGGCATCTACGAGGAACTGGTGTTTCGCGTGATCGTGGTCGGCGGTGTCTACCTCTTCCTCCACGCCCTCTTCGGATTCAAGACCCTGGCCTACCTCATCGCCGCGGTGAGCGGCGCGTTCCTCTTCAGCCTGGTGCATTACATTGGCCCCCTCGGCGACACCTTCACCCTAGCCTCGTTCGCTTTCCGCTTTCTATTCGGACTCGCCCTGAACGTATTGTACCTGACCCGAGGCTTCGGTGTCGCGGCCTGGACCCATGCGTTGTATGATATCATGATCGTGACCCACCTGTTGGGCTAAACCCGAAGCCCGTTTCGTCGTACCAGGACTCGGCAACCCATCCACCACCCTTGTTCTCGCGACTATGATGAATTCCGTTCGCACCGCCGCCCTCATGGCGTTCCTGATCGTCCTCTTTACCCTGATCGGGCAGAGCATCGGCGGATCGTCGGGTATGACGATCGCGTTTGTCGTGGCCATCGCGATGAACGCCGGCAGCTACTGGTTCAGCGATAAGATCGTGTTGAAGATGTACCGGGCCTCGGAAGTGACGCCGCAAGAGGCGCCCGAACTCCATGCCATGGTCGATCGCCTGCGTCAGCGTGCCGGCCTGCCCATGCCGAAGGTGTACGTGATCCCTTCCGACCAGCCCAATGCCTTCGCCACCGGCCGCAACCCGGATCACTCGGCCGTGGCCGTCACCAATGGCATCGTGCGATTGCTCAGTCCGAGCGAACTGGAAGGGGTGATCGGGCACGAACTGGCCCACATCAAGAACCGGGACATCCTGACGTCCACTATCGCGGCGACGATTGCTTCGGCGATTACGATGCTGGCCCGCTTCGCGATGTTTTTCGGGGGAGGAGATCGCGACCGAAATGCGCTGGTGAGCCTGTTGATGCTCATCTTCGCGCCCATTGCCGCGATGGTCATCCAGATGGCCATCTCGCGGTCACGCGAGTTCGTGGCCGACCGCGACGGGGCGGAGATTGCCGGCAATCCGCGCGCGCTCGCCAACGCCCTTGCCCGGCTGCAGCAGGGCGCCGAACGCATCCCGATGACCGCCGGCAACGAGGCTACCGCCCACATGTTTATCGTCAACCCCTTTTTCGGCGGCATCGGGAAGTTATTCTCCACCCACCCGCCGATGGAAGAACGGATCGAACGCCTCCTGGAACTCGAGCGCACCGGTTTTTGATGGTTTAACGTGCCACGTTTCAACGAAATAACGTTCCCCGCGAAACGCCCCTAGAACACAAGCACCAGTTCCCCCTCCACGTCCAGGGGGAGCGGCCGCGGTTCTCCCGGTGTGCCGATCAGGTACTGGCCGGCCGACGAACGGAGCACGACACTCTTCGACGTCCATCCCCATACCTCCAACTTTCCCGATGTCATCGGCTGTTCGGCCACGAGGTGGATGGCATTGTCCGCCAGCGAGCGGATTGCCTTCTGGTAGAGCTCGCCGTGTACGAACACTCGATCGTATGCCATAAAGGCCCCATCGGGTGACCACACGGGGCGGGATTCGCTGGGCAGGACGGCGTCCGTGGCGCGGACGATGAAGGTCGCCTCGCCGGCCGCGACATCGTACACGGCCAGATGCCGCAGTGCCGGATCGGTCTGCGAGGTGACATCGAATGCCAGCTTCGTGCCGTCGGGCGACCAGCTCAGGTTTCGGGGGTGGTACCGGGAGCCGGCGACCGCGCGCTCGTTTGATCCATCGATCGCCGCGACCATCAGCGTCGAGTCCGGCTCGTAGGCCCGTTTCTCCCGATTGTATTCGAGCTCCCGCAGGACATACGCCACGTGGCGACCCGTCGGCGACACCGCCACCTCGTGTTTCTTCAACAGAGAAAGGGAGGACCGGGTGGCGCAGGTAGCCGCATCGACGGCAACGATGGTCTTTCCATCCCCCACCACCAGTCGGTCCTCTTCGGCCCAGCCGTAAACAACCGTCGACGTACGGCACCCCGAGGGGCGGACGTCCATCGAGGCGACATCGACCACCACCAGACCGCCAGCGCCCATCGCCTCACCCTCCCTCAGAAAAAACCCTATCGCGAGCGCACCATAATCCCCACGCCAGGCTAACGTCACCTCGCGTGCGCGCGGCGCGAGGGGCGCCGTTTGCACGCGGTCCTCCGTGAGATCCACGAGGGCCAGGTGGGTAGAATCGTTTCGGATGAACGCAAGGGCGAGACGGTCACCTGCCCGCGCCCGCGCCACCACCCGTTCGGCGGGTAGCGCGACGTCGTCGCCGCGTAGCCATCCCTTACCATCCACGACCAGTTTGCTGTAGCTATCAGTCTCTCGCGCCTCGACGACCGCCGGCGCGACAGGAGGCGGAAGTGCCGCCGGCGCCGAGCAGCCTGAATAGGCCAGTGTGATCAGGACCGCGGCCCGAAGGGGAATGGAGACTACCGGCTGGTGGCGCATCGTTGTTTCGAACAAAGGAAAGGGGTGACGACCGGGCGACGGAAGAGCGGGTGGTGGGCACGCCTGGTCAAAAACAGGGCCAGAAGGTACGAAATGTCCAATTCGTTTGCACTCTGAGCACGCCGGCTACGGCTGGAAGCCTACGCGTTGTAGGCGAATTGTCCGCCACGAGAATGCACGGAAAGTGCTGGAATTCCTCCCGATCGTGCGTGTAGTTTCCAGTCACATGTCGTCCAGTTCCAGCGGCTGCCCTGCATCGCCCCCCCGAGCCGCCCTTTCTGTCCTCGGGATTATCTCCTCCGGAGCACGTCACCCCGGCTGTTTCAACACAGCCCGATGCCCTTTACCGCCATGTTCACCACACTGGATACGCCGGCCGCTTCGCGCACGCACTCGCCACATCTCCGTACGGCCGCTCCATTCCTCAGCCTCATCGAAGACCTGACCGACCGGACGCACCGCCGCCTGATGGGCTTCCTCCCCGACCCGAACCAGGCGCTGGCCGCGCTGCTCGACCGTGCGGGGGCTACCTCTCCGCTGGGGTTCAAGTCATTGACGCCGGCCCAGGTCTTGCGCCGGCTAAACCGGCGCATGCGGGCGTGTAGTGCAAGCGATATGACCACCTATGCGCGGTTGGCGATCGATCAACCCGACGAACTGGCGTCGCTCCGACGCAGCCTCCACGTCCGATCCAGCCGCTTCTTCCACGACCCGGAAGCCCTCTTTGTACTCGAGCGGTATGCCATGCTCGCACTATTTGCGGCCGGGACGTTAAAAACCAGCATTCGCGTACTCGTCACGGGATGCGCCAGCGGAGAGGAGGCCTACACCATCGCCATCCTATTTCATGAATACGCGCGGTGCATGGCGCATCCGCCGACGATCAAGGTGCACGCGGTCGAAAACGACGTCACGCTCGTCGAAGCCGCGCGGCGCGGTCATTATCCACGGACGATTGCCGGCGACCTTTCCGAGGCCTGTCTCGCGGCGTATTTCACGCCGGAGGTGGACGGCTACGCCGTCGCCCGGCATGTACGGGATTCCGTCACCATCCATCATGGCGTGCCCCAAGGCGACGCCGCGTTAGAGGAACTGGATCTCATCGTCAGCCGGAATCCGGTGTTGCTGATGGACCCCGTCCGCCAGGATGAACTGCTCCGATCCTGCCATGCCCGGCTGCGGGCGGGCGGGTACCTCCTGCTGGGCTCGGCGCTCCAGGCGGACGACGCGTCGGCTTTTTTCGAAAGCGTCGTCGGTTCCAGCGGGCTCTACCGGAGCCGCGACACGTCGTCCTGCGAAACCCTGCCAGCCTCGCTCTCCGAAGTGACGCTGTCCGAAACGCACCAGAAGCAGCGCTCGCGCGGGCTCCTCGCCTATGCGAAGCATCTGAAGGAAGAGCTTTTTCAGAGCGAGGAGCGCGCCCGCATGGGACACGAGTATCTGGACGCCCTCGCCTCGCCGACGGAGGCCGAGATGGCCGCGCTGGACCGCGCCTATCGCCGGCTCGAACAGCTGGTGGCCGCCAGCAACACAGGGTTCCTCCACATCGACGGCGACCGGCGCATCCAGCTCTTCTCCCGCGGCCTTCGGCAGATCCTCGCCCTGGACCCCAACGACATAGGCCGGCCTATCGCCGACTTCTCCTGGCCGATGCGATCCACGCTCGAGGACATGATCGCCTCCGCCCAGCGCGCGCAGACGGCGACGGAGCGGACGCTTCTCATCGCCGACCGCACCTACCAGGTGCGGGTGAGCCCCGTGGACGACCTCACGGAGAGCGCCGGCAGTGTCGTGTGCTCGTTCGTCGACTCGACGACCCATGCCCGCGCCGACGAGTGGCTGGAGTTACAGGGACAGGCGTTCGACCAATTACACGACCCGGTCATCGTCACGAACTGCTCACTGCAGGTGTTGTTCGTCAACGAATCCGCCTCCCGGCGGTACGGCATCGACCACACCGCGTCGGCCGGCCGGGGCCTGGGTACATTGTTGCAGATCGACTGGCCCTCGCAGGAGGAGCGTCAGAAGGCGTACGACGCCCTGGTCGAACGCGGCTCGTGGGTGGGCCGGCAGGTCCATCGCACCCTCGACGGACAAACGTACGAGGTAGAAACCGCCGTCAGCATGTTACGGGACGCGCGGCGCGAGGAGATCGGACTGCTCATCTCGGTCCGCGAGCTCGACTACCGGACGGTGGTCGGAGCCGAGGCCCTGCGGCGAGTGATCGACGACCTGAGCGACCGGAGCACGTTACTTTCGAGCGACGGTGCGCCCGTCGGTGCGATTCCACTTCCGGCGCTGCGCCCCAGCCGGCCACCGAGAGAACGGCAGGCGGCGCGTTAGGGATTGACAGGCCGGCGAAGCGTATCTTGGGGCGTCTTATCCTGAACGCCCATGCCCGGCCCCCGCATCGTTGTTATCGGTTCCGTCAATATGGATTTGGTTGTCCGCGCCGAACGGTTGCCGGGGCCAGGAGAGACCGTACATGGCCATTCGTTTATGATGGCGCCCGGTGGCAAGGGCGGCAACCAGGCCGTGGCCGCCAGTCGGCTGGGCGGTCGGGTTGCCCTGATCGGGTGTATCGGGGACGACCTCTTTGGGCAGTCTTTGGCTGTACGGCTCCGGGCGGAAGGGGTCGACACCGCCTCACTTTTGATCGCGCCGGGGACCGCGAGCGGCGTGGCGCTCATCGGCGTGGATGCCGCGGGCGAAAATGCGATCACCGTCGTCGCCGGCGCCAACGGTACGCTGTCTCCGGCCGACATCGAGGCCCGCGAAGCCCTCATCGCGGCGGCCGACGCCGTGCTCGTTCAGCTCGAAATCCCCCTGGAAACAGCGGCCTGCGCCCTCCGCCTCGCCCGCCGCCACGGCGTCCTGTCGATCCTGGACCCGGCGCCGGCGCCACGCGCGCCCTACCCCGCCGGCCTGTTCGAGGCGGACATCCTGACCCCCAACCAGGCCGAAGCGGAAGCGTTGTCCGGCATCCGAATCGTCGATGCCTCCTCGGCCCAGGAGGCGGCCCGCGCAGTACTGGGGCTCGGCGCCCGCGCGGCGACGATTACGATGGGCGATCGAGGGACCTACGTCGTTTCAGACCGATGTTTCCACGCGGCGCCCATCCCTGTTCATGCGGTGGATACGACGGCCTGTGGCGATGCGTTCGCGGCCGGCCTGGCGATCGCCCTGGCGCAGGGCCGCACGATCGAGGAGGCCGTGACGTGGGCCAACGCGGCCGGCGCCCTCGCCGCGACACGCGCCGGCGCGCAGGACGCCATGCCGTCGTGGGAGGAAGTGGACCGCCTGGTCGCGACGCGGTGAGCCTTCACGCGAGGATCGCCCGCACCACCTCGCCGCTCACATCCGTAAGCCGAAAATCGCGCCCCTGGAAGGCGTACGTAAGGCGCTCGTGGTCGAGCCCAAGCTGGTGCAGGATCGTCGCCTGGAGGTCGTGCACATGCACCCGTTCGTCGATCCCGTAGTAGCCGATTTCGTCCGTCACACCATACGTGACGCCCGGCTTGACGCCACCGCCGGCGAGCCACATCGTAAAGGCCTCGCTATGGTGGTCTCGCCCTTTAAACGGGTTGGACACCCCGCCCCGGTTCTCCATCATGGGCGTCCGCCCGAACTCGCCGCCCCATACGACGAGCGTGTCGTCGAGCAGGCCGCGCCGTTTGAGGTCGATCACCAGCCCCGTCATCGCCTGATCCACCTCCTTGCACCGCTCCACGAAGCCGTAGTTGATCGATTCGTATTCCGTGGTGCCGTGGGAGTCCCAGCCGTCGTGGAAGAGCTGGACGAAGCGCACCCCGTTTTCGACGAGTCGGCGGGCGAGCAGGCAGTTGTTGGCGAACGAGGCCACGCCCGATTCGGCGCCATAGAGCCGGCGGGTTTCCTCGGACTCCGCGCTGACGTCCAGCACCTCGGGGGCGGCGATCTGCATCCGGAAGGCCAGCTCGTATTGCTCGATGCGGGTGAGGATTTCGGGATCCAGCACGTCCTCGTAGTGACGCTGGTTGATGGTGTTGATGGCGTCGAGCGCCAGCCGGCGCGTGCCGCGGTCCACCCCGGGCGGGTCGTTCATATACAGCACCGGCTCATCGCCCGAGCGACACTGAACGCCCTGAAACACCGTCGGCAGGAAGCCGCTGCCCCAGAGGCTTTTTCCGGCGCTGGGCTCGGCGCGGCCGGAGACGAGGACCACGTAGCCGGGCAGGTTGTCGTTGTCGGACCCGAGCCCGTACGTCACCCACGACCCCATGCTTGGCCGGCCGGTCCGCGCGTGGCCCGTGTAAAACAGGAGCTGCGCCGGCGCGTGGTTGAACTGGTCGGTGTGCACAGCCTTGAGGAAGGCGACCTCGTCCACGATGGTCGCGAAGTGCGGGAGCACGTCCGATACGTAAGCGCCGGACCGCCCGTGCCGGCGGAACGTGGTGTGGGGGCCGAGCATCTTCGGCACGCCTTCGATGAACGCAAAGCGTTTGCCTTCGATCAGCGAGGGCGGGCACTCCTGCCCGTCGAGGCGGGCGAGAGCCGGCTTGTAGTCGAACAGTTCCAGCTGGGAGGGGCCCCCTTCCATGTGGAGGAAGATGACGCTCCGCGCCTTCGGCGCGACGCGGGAGGCGGCGTGCAGGACCTCCTTGGCCGGTGTTCGTGCGCCGCCGCACGCGCCGAGCAAGGACGTCAGCGCCGCGGCGCCGAGGCCGGATGAGCAGGTGCGAAGGAAGTGTCGGCGTGTTTGATGGGCGCCGAGGGTGTGTCGGTAGGCTTGAATCGGGTCCATGTCGCGTTGCCTGCTCCTCATGGTTTCATGATGAACGCATCCAGGTTCAGGAGGGCCGAGGCCACTTGAACCAACGCGGCGCGTTCCGGCGTGGCCGGCTGCAGCGGGCCGGCGGCCGCGGCGAGGGTGTCCGCGGGTGCACCGGCGTACCGGGCGCGGGCCGCGTGGTGCAATTCAGTGAGCGTCCCCAGGGTCTCGGACGAGGGCGGGGCCAGCAGGGTCAGGCGATAGCCGTGCGTGATCTGGTCTTCGAGCCCCGGGCCTGCTTCGGCCATGCGGCTGGCGAGGCCCCGGGCCATCTCAACGTAGACCGGGTCGTTCAGGGTAACGAAGGCCTGTAGCGGGGTGTTGGTGCTCACCCGGCGCGACACACACTGCTCCCGGCTCGGGCTATCAAACGCGGCCATCGAGGGGTAGGGGCTGGATCGCCGCCAGTAGGTGTACAGGGCGCGCCGGCGACGGTCCTCCGGGTTGTCGGCGTTTTTCCACTGGATCTGGGGCCGGAGTTGGACGCTCCAGATGCCGGGCGGCTGGGCCGGCATGACGCTCGGGCCGCCGATCGACGGATGGAGGAGCCCGCTCACGACCAGCCCCTGGTCGCGGATCTGCTCGGCCGAAAGACGAACGCGCGGTCCCCGCGCCAGCCACAGATTGGCTGGATCCTGCTCCAGGAGTTCCGGCGTGAGCCGGCTGGTCTGGCGATAGGTGGCCGAAAGGACGATCTCCCGCAAAAAAGGCTTGATGCGCCAGCCGTGGGTGGTGCGGAGGCGGACGGCGAGCCAGTCCAGCAACTCGGAGTGGGTGGGCGGCTCGCCCTGTGTCCCAAAATCTTCCAGCGTCTGCACGATGCCTCGCCCGAAGAGGCCGGCCCAGAGTCGGTTCGCGAGCACCCGGGAGGTCAGCGGGTGATCCGGGCTCACGATCCATCGAGCGAAGCCGAGGCGATTGCGGGGCAGCTCGGGCGCCATCGCCGGCAACGAGCCCGGCACGCCCGGTTCGACGACCTCGGCGGGATCCAGCCAGTTTCCCCGGGTGAACCGATGGGTGACGCGGCGGGCATCCCCCTCGAGTTCCATCATGATGGGCGTATGCACCGAATCGGCGCGCAGTGCATCGTACGTCGCGAGGTGCGGAGCCTCCGAGTAGTGATCCGTATCGGCCGTGTTGTTGAAGAAGGCGTAGGAGGTGAAATACTCCTCGTGCCGGAACGGGTCGTAGGGGTGGCTGTGGCACTGGACGCAGACCATGGTGGTGCCCATCCAGACCTCCCAGGTCGTGTTGACCCGATCGATCACGCCGGCGACGCGAAACTCCTCGTCGTCCGTCCCGCCTTCGTCGCTGGCCATGCTGTTGCGATGGAAGGCCGTGGCGGTGCGCTGAGAGATGGTAGGATCGGGAAGGAGGTCGCCGGCGAGTTGTTCGATGGTGAACCGGTCGAAGGGCATGTCTGCGTTAAACGCCTCGATCACCCAGTCCCGATAGGGCCAGATTTCTCGGTGAAGGTCGGGCCGGTAGCCTTTGGTGTCCGCGTAGCGGGCGAGGTCCAGCCAGGTGGCGGCGAGGTGTTCGCCGTACGCCGGCGTGGCGAGCAGGCTATCGACGAGGGTCAGATAGGCTTTCTCGCCTGGTGCTCGGCAATAGGCGTCAGCCTGGTCGGGAGCGAGGGGTAAGCCGGTGAGGTCGAGCGCGAGCCGGCGGAGGAGGTCGTAACACGCGGCCTCCGGGCTGAGGACCAGGTCCTGCGCTTCGAGCCGGGTCAGGATGAAGCGATCGATATCGTTTCGGATCCAGGGAGACGAGATGTCGGGCGGTGTGAGAGTCGAGTCGGGCGGCACGTAGGCCCAGTGGGTTTCGAACGGAGCGCCAGCCTCGATCCAGCGGGTGAGGAGGTCGATCTGGTCACCGCTCAGCGGCGGATGTTCGAACGGCATCCGCTCCTCGGGGTCGGAGTGACGAATGCGGCGGATCACCTCACTGGAGTCGGGCTGCCCGGGGACGATGGGGATGCGGCCGGATTCGCCAGGAACCTGGGCCTCATCAGGAAACAGCAGGCTGAAGCCGCCGGCCTGACGGACACCGCCGTGACACCGGAGGCAGTTGGCATTGAGCACCGGGCGGATATCGTCGTTGAACGAAACCGGCGTTCGGGCAAAACGGAACGCCGCGAGGCCGGCGGCAGCCAGCGACACGCTCAGCATCAACAGGAGGGGCGTTCGCCAGGTCATGGATACGCGGGCGAGGGTGGACGGAGACCCTCCAATCTACGACCTTCACTCAAACGGAACACCTTCGTCCGCCCCGGTCATCCCCCGACGGCCAGAAGAACCGATGTCGCCGACCGCATGTAGCGCTGTACGACGCGCTGCAGCGCGCCGGCCTGAAGGGGTAGTTGGAGTACATCTACGACGCCAATGGCCTGAAGCTCGCTGCGACGGACGGCGCTGAGGTGCATCGCCAGAGCCACCACATAGGCATCCCCCGCGTCGAATCGGAGCGCCGGCTGAGTGGCGACGGCCCGTTCAATCTCATCGAGCCCCAGCACGATGAGCCTACTTCCTCCGCCGGCACTCGCGGCCAGAGCGTCGGCCGGGCGTACGACGTCGACCCTACAGCCGAGATCGCCCAGCATCTTAAGCACGAGTCGCTGGTGGAGCGGGTGTTTTTCCGCCACGAGCACCCGCGTATCGGCCACGGAAAGGCCGGCGGCCGCGCTGAGATGGGTAAACGGCTTCTTGGAAAAGGTCTCCTGGAGTTTCGTGAACAGCCCCAGCACCCGCACTGGACGGTGAAGGTACACATCCGCCGGCAGGGTGCGGTTGCCGGAATCGCCTCCCAGAGACACCATGGCCAGCACCGGCACGTGCACGCAGGAGGCAGCAAGCGTCGTGTTTAATTGGCCGGCTTCTTCGCGCGTCAGCCGGCTATCGATGATGAGGGCATCAAACCTGGCCGACAGGATCCTGGACTGTGCCTCCGCGACGCTTGCACAGGGTTCGACGACCAGATTCATCGCGACCAGCCGGCGGCTGAGTATCGCGCGGCTTTGCGGATGGGGTTCGAGCAGCAGGATCCGCTGCGCCACCGGGAAGGCGCGATCCGCCTCGCCGGTATCGCCGGGTAGGGCATCCGCGACGATCGTGCAGTGAAACGTGGTACCCACCCCCTCGACACTCTCCACCCACATCGTCCCCCCCATCAACTCCGCCAGCCTGAAGGAGATCGACAGCCCCAGACCCGTGCCGCCGTACTTGCGGTTGGTGGAGGCGTCGACCTGCGAGAACGATCGAAACAACCGATCGACCTTCTCCGGCGGGATCCCGATCCCCGTGTCTCGTACGGTGAAATGAAGGGTGTACCTGCCGTCTGCCCGTTCTTCAGCGCCGACGCGGACCTCGATCTCTCCGCACTCGGTAAACTTGACGCCATTCGCCAGGAGGTTGACCAGGATCTGGCGCAGGCGCGTAGGGTCGGTATAGATGCGCTTCGGGATTCCAGGCTCCAGTTCGTACAGCAATTCCAGACCGTGGTCCGCGGCACGGGTCGCCAGGAGATCGAGCGAGCCTTCGATCAGGTCGTGTACGTATACGGGCAGACGCTCGAGTTCGACTTTGCCGGCTTCAATCTTCGAAAAATCCAGCACGTCGTTGATGATGCCGAGCAGCGTCTCGCTGGAGACGAGGATGGTCGAAACAAAATCGCTCTGTTCGCTCGACAGCTCGGTTTCGCTCAGCAGACTTGCCATGCCGATCACGCCGTTCAGCGGCGTCCGGATTTCATGGCTCATGTTCGCGAGGAAGGCGCTCTTGGCAAGGGTGGCGCTCTCCGCCTGGTCGCGCGTCTTTTTTAGCTCGCGCGCGTAATCCATCAGGGCCTGCTCCGCCTCGATGCGTTGCGTGATGTCCTGCACGATCGAACTAACGCCCACCACCTGTCCATCCGCCGAACGCAGCGTCGTATTGAACCACTCGCAGGTGATGCGTTTGCCGGCTTTTGTCTGGTTGGTGTTCACGCTGTAGGTCCCCCCCTGCCCGGCCAGTAAGGTTCGGGTCAGGGCGATCACCTTCTCCTTCTCCTCCACAGGAAACATTCCAGGAATGATCCCGATGACTTCATCGCGTGTGAAACCAAACATGCGCTCCGCCGCCGGATTCCATTCGACCACGTTGAAGTTCCTACCCCACTCGATATACGCCAGAGGCGAATGTTCGATGTGAAAGCGCAGCCGCTGTTCGGAATCCCGCGTCGCCCGGCTGATTTCTTCCTGCTTGCAGATATCCTGAAGGGTACCGATCAGCTTGACCGGTTGGCCCTGATCGTCATATAAAACGCGTCCGCTGCTGATCGTCCATCTGATCTGCCCATCGGGCAGCAGCAACCGATGTTTGATCGTATAGGCTTCGTTGCATTGGAGCGCGCGTTGGACCACATCCAGAAACATAGGTGCATCCTCTGGATGAATCCGCTGGAGGTAGCCATCGAAGTCGGGTTCGCCCTGTTCTCGGGCAAAGCCGGCGATGCGAAACACCTCGTCCGACCATACGATGCGCCCATCCGATGGGTAGTAGCTCCAGGTCCCCAGGTTCACGAGGCGCTGCATCTCGCCGAAGAGCAGCCTCGTTTCACGCAATTCTTCTTGCAGGGCGCGCAGCACGGCCCCCTCATCCGACGCGTTTCCGTTCGGAGATTCTGGCGCCGCAGCCTGTGTATCGGGTATGATCATCAAGGGCCTTACCCTCTGTTGTCCAAATGGCATTCTCAGAGAGGTATCGACCATTCGAGCCGCCGCTATAGGTCTTCTTCGAGCAGCACGGCACCATCCGGATCCACCACGATGCGATCTATCGGCCCGGACGCGGTGAACGAAAACCGCTCGGAAACGCCCGAAATGTCCACGGTCTCACGCCGCGCGCCAGGCGCCGACCCGAGCGCCAGTGTGAGCGGAAACCGGAAGGGCGCCTCGCGCTGGGTCTGGTTCACCGTCACGACGACCTGCCCCGCGTCGTACGTCCATAACACGGCCACCTTCGGGTGCCCCGGCCGCTCGAGCCACTGCTGAAAGAACCACCCGAGTTCCTTCCCATAGGCCTCTTCCATGACGCGCTGGAGGTCGGCGGACGTGGCGTTGGCGTCGCGGTAGGTGGCGTAGTACGCGCGGATGCCGGCCCAGAAGGCCTCCTCGCCGAGGAGGCCGCGCAACATGTGCAGCACCCAGGCGCCTTTCTGGTAGCTGTTGGTATTGAGATGTTCGTTCGGATCGGTTGGAGCCGGATTGACGAGCGGCGCGCCGGCGTTGCGGCGATAAAATCCCAGCACGGCGGCCCGCGCTTCGGCCATGCCTTCCTGCAATCGTTCACGGCCGAGGGTGTGCTCGAAATACAACTCGGCGAAGTAGGTGGCAAACCCCTCGCTCAGCCAGATATGGGGCCAATCGGCTTCCGTGACCGAGTCGCCGAACCACTGGTGGGCAATCTCGTGGGCCACCGTCACCGCGTTCGCGCGCTCGCCGGTGATCGCGTTTTCGTTGTAGAAGATCGCGCCGGCGTTTTCCATCCCGCCGTACCGCGTCTTAGACTGCACATTAGCGAGTTTCTCATAGGGAAACGGCCCGATCCGCTGCTCGAAGAAGCGGAGCATGTCCAGCGTCACCCCGAAGTCGTGGAAGCCGGCCTCGCGATCCTCGGGGTACACCCACGACTGGATGGGCACGTTCTGGTATTCGCCCTCGTGGCGTACGGCGAAACGGGCCGCCCCGAACACCATCACCTTGGTCGGCAACGACGCCTCCGTCTTCCAGTGCGTAAGGCGCATGCCGCCGGGCAGGTCCGTTTCTTCGACGAGCCGTCCGTTCGCGATCACCTGGTAGCCGGCCGGCGCGCGGACGACAAATTCGCAGGTCGCCTTGTCGGAGGGATGATCGATCGTAGGCAGCCAGTGCCGCGCCCGGTTGGGCCAGTTATCGCCAAAAAAGGTGCGGTTGCCGTGCCGGTTTCGGGAGACGATTAGCCCGTCAGTCGGCGTGCCGGCATAGGTAATGGTGAAGACGCGCTCCTCACCGGCCTGCGAGGGTGACGACAGGGTAAGTAGAAGTCGGTCCTCGATCTGGTTGAACCGGATCGGCCGGCCATCTTCGAGTACCGCATCGACCCGCATGCCTGTTTCGGCGGGCCCGGTGGGCGAGACCAGGTTCAGGGGCAACGCGGCGACATCGGGGCGCGTGAATCGTGCCGTAAGCGTCGTCTCGCCCTCGATCCGGTCGGCCTCGTCGCTCAGCGTCAGCTCGAATACGTAGTGCAGGACATCGACGCCAGCGACCTGCGCCGCCGCGAGCCGCGCCGGCTGGCCGAGTCCGAGAAGCACCAGGCAGATCCAAAGATAGTTGCGCATCGTTGTATCCCTTTCGATCATGTAAATCGGTCTAAGGTTTGAAGTTGAAGGTTTAAGGATGTTTGCATGCACGCTTTTGTACCTTGAACCTTGACTTTGAACCTTGAATCCATCCCCTCATGGCACTCGATATCGCGATTCCCGAAAAAAAGGGGCTCGACCTGCGTGAAAAAGGAAAGGCCGCCGACGGCGCGGAACTGGCCTCCGATCGCCGGCTGTATATGCAAATGCTGGCCTTTTCCGGCTGCCAGCACACCCATCGGATCGTAGAAACGCTCGAAGACAGCGTTATCCATGGGGTCCTCTACGAGGAGTTAAACGACCCTACCGGCGTCGGGCTGCTGACATTCAGTGAGGACGCCAACTATTTCGTGGACGTCGTCCGCCCGCTCGTGCATCGGCATCCGTTTTCGGACCTTACGTTTAAGCCGGAATTTACGCTTTTCGGACGAACCTACACGATCGGGTACGAAACCGATCTGGACGAGGTCCTGGTCGAGCGACCGATCCGGCATGCGACGCACCCGGACTGGCCCTGGGCGGTCTGGTACCCGCTGCGCCGCAGCGGGCGTTTCGAGCAGTTGCCCCGCGAGGAACAGCGCGCGATGCTTATGGAGCACGGCGGCATCGGGATGGCCTACGGCCGGGCGGACCATGCGCACGACATCCGGCTCGCCTGCCACGGGTTCGATGTAAACGACAACGACTTCATCGCCGGCTTGATGGGCAAAGAACTCTATCCGCTGTCGATGGTCGTCCAGCACATGCGCCGCACACGACAGACGTCGGAGTTTCTTGAAAAACTCGGCCCCTTCTTTGTAGGTAAAGCCGTATGGCGACGCGCAACATGAGTCGAAAAACGGTAGCGGTGATCGGGGCCGGCATCAGCGGTCTCGCCGCGGCCTATGCCCTCGAGCGGTCGGCAAGCGGTCTGGGGATGGATCTGCGCGTGATGGTGTTCGATTCGGCGCCCGAGGTCGGCGGGAAGATCGACACCGTGTACCGCGACGGGTTCACGATCGAGCGCGGGCCGGACATCTTCCTGGCGCGGAAACCCGAAGGGATCCGCCTCTGCGAGGCGATCGGACTCGGGAGCGAGATCATCGGCACCAACACAGACCCCGGCCGGATGGGGAGTCGGATCTACTTCAAGGGGTCGTTTTATCCGCTTCCCGAAGGACTCAGCGGCCTCGTGCCGGCCCGCCTCGGCCCGCTCGCGCGCAGCCCGCTGCTTTCGCCGGCCGGTAAGATGCGCGCGGCGCTCGACTACGTCCTGCCAGCCCGATATGGCGACGACGACGAGTCGGTCGGCGCCTTCATCACCCGCCGGCTCGGCCAGGAGGCCTTCTCCCGACTCGTCGATCCGCTACTGGGCGGCATTTACGGGGGCGATGGGGATGCCATCAGCCTGATGGCCACCTTTCCGCAACTCCGCCGGCTCGAACGCATTCACGGGGGCATCCTCCGTGGCCTCCAGGCGGCCCCCGCCGTTGAACCCGCGGCGACCACGCCGTTTGTCTCACTCGCCGGCGGCATGCGCCGCCTCCCGCAAGCCGTCGCCGCCGCGCTCTCGGAAGTTCGCACGGGCATACGGGTGGCCGGCATCAGCCGGAAAGGCGCCGGGTACACGCTGGAGCTGGAAGGCGCACGCGCCGTGACCTGCGATGCCTTCATCGCCGCGACACCCTCCTTCGTCTCGGCCAATCTGCTCCGCCCGTGGGCTCCGGAAATCGCCCAGCGGCTCGATACCATTCCCTATGGCTCGATGGATGCGGTTTTCCTGGCGTATGACCGAGTCGATGTAGACCACCCGCTCGATGCCTACGGCTACATCACCCCGCGCAGCGAGGGACGCGCCGTACGTGCGTGTACCTGGATGTCCACGAAGTTACCGGACCGCGCGCCCGCCGGCCGAGTGCTCCTGCGGATGTTCATCAACGGAGCCAGCACCGGCTCGAGCAATGCCTCGAACAGTGCCTCGAACAGTGCCTCGACCGATCCGCAAGACGATCGCCTGGTGCGGATCGCCGTGAGCGAAGCCCGCGACGTGCTCGGCATCACGGCCGCCCCGCTCTTCCACGTTGTGCAACGATGGTCGTCCTCGATGCCCCACTATGCTGTCGGTCATGTGGATCGCGTGGCGGGTATCGACATCGGGCTGCGCCGCCATCCGGGCTGCTTTCTCGCCGGCGCGGCCTACCGCGGCGTCGGCATCCCGGATTGCATCCGCGATGGCGAACGCGCCGCCGGCGAAGTGATGGCCTATCTCCCCAAATCCTGATCCCCCCACATGCCCCGCACCGGAATCATCCTGTTGAACTTCGGCGAGCCGGCCGAGGCGACGGCCGAAGTCGTGGTGCCTTTCCTCGAACGCATCTTCTACACCAACGCCCCACTCGAGGAATACCCGAACGAAGAAGCGCTGCGCCGCCGATGCCGCGAGCTCGCCGAACGCCGCGCACCGGGGTTGATCGAGGATTATAAAAAGATCGGTGGCTCGCCGCTGGATGGGCAGGCGCACCAGCAGACCGAACGGGTCGAGGCACGGCTCGCGGCCCGCGGCCACGATGTCCGCGCCTACACGGGCATGCAATTCACGTCCCCGACGATCGCCGAGGTCGTGCGCGACGCCCTGGCCGATGGCGCCGACCAGTTGGTCGGCTTTTCCGTCTACCCCCTCTGCGGCGTCACCACAAACGTCGCTGCCCTTAACGCGGTGTGGGAGGCCGCCGCGGAACAGGGCTTTTCGGGCCCTGTGCGGGGCATCTCGGGCTGGCATGCGTCGTCAGCCTACGTACGCATGCGGGCGGACCACATCGCGCGGTCGACCGCCGATGCGGGTATCGACCTGCACGACCCGGATACCCTGCTGTACTTTTCCGCCCACGGCACCCCGATGAAATACATCGAGGCCGGCAGCCGGTACGATCAATACGTGGAGGAGAATTGCCGGGAGATTGCCGGCTTGCTGGGCGTGAAATACACGATCGGATATCAGAACCACGCCAACCGCAATATCGCCTGGACGCAGCCCGACAACGCGGCGCACGTCAAGGCCGTCCGCGCCAGGCGCCTCGTCGTAGAGCCCATCAGCTTCCTCCACGAGCAGTCGGAAACGCTCGCCGAGTTGGACATTGACTTCAGGGAAGAGGTCGAAGCCGAGGGCATGGCCTTCTTCCGGGTGCCTGTACCGCACGATCATCCCGGGCTAATCGAGGCTATGGCGGACCTGATCGAGCCGTTGCTCCAACCCGAACCCCCCTCCGCGCTCTACCCCTGTCGCTGCCGACCCGTCGAGGGCACCTTTTGCACCAACGGAGGCCGGGACCTTGGCGCTCGGTAGCCCATGCCACACACGACGCTCATAGGGATCGACGTCGGGGGGACGTTTACTGATTTTGTGCTGCTCGAACAGGGCGTCCTGTGGGTGCTCAAGGTACCGACGACGCCGGACGATCAGAGCGCCGGCATCCTCGCGGGGCTCGAACGCCTCGGGGCCTCCGACGAGGCCCTCGTGGTGCACGGCACCACCGTGGCGACAAATGCCCTGCTCGAACGCCGCGGCGCACGAACGGGGCTGCTCACTACGGAAGGATTCACAGACGTGCTGGCGATCGGCCGGCAGCATCGCCCGCACCTGTACCGCCTGGAATCCACGCGGCCCGAACCGATCGTGCCCCAGCCCTGGCGGCGGGGCATCCCGGAGCGCATCGACAGCGCCGGACAGGTCGTCCAGCCCCTCGATGAAGCGGCCGTCCGACGCGAAGCGCTGGCGCTGGGGGCGGCCGGCGTCGAGAGCATCGCCATCGTCTACCTCTTCTCCTTCCTCCACCCGGAACACGAACTACGGACGGCGGCGATAGTGCGGGAGGAGTTGCCGGACGCCTTCATCACCCTGAGCAGTACCTTGCTGCCGGAGTACCGCGAGTACGAACGCGTAGCGTCTACGGTCATCAACGCGTATGTCCAGCCCCTCGTAGCCCGGTATCTGAACCGGCTGGGCCGGGCGTTGGGACGTCGGAGCGTACGCATCATGCAGTCGAACGGCGGCGCGATCGACCTGGACCTGGCGGCAGACCAGGCGGCGCGGCTGGTGCTGAGCGGCCCCGCCGGCGGCGTCGTGGGTGCTTTTGCCCTAGCCCGCCAGGCCACCGGGGACGAGCGGCCCCGGCTGATGACCTTCGACATGGGCGGCACGAGCACCGACGTGGCGTTGTGCCCCGGTGAAGTGCCCCGGTCGCCCGAGAGCCACATCGACAGCCTACCGCTACGCCTCCCGACGATCGACATTCACACTGTAGGCGCCGGCGGGGGCAGCATGGCGCGGGTGGACGCCGGCGGCGCCCTGCGCGTGGGGCCCGAAAGCGCCGGCGCACGTCCCGGGCCGGCCTGTTACGGACGCGGCGGCATCGCACCCACCGTCACCGACGCGAACCTGGTCCTCGGCCGGCTCCATCCCGGGGCGTTCCAACACGGCGACGGGCGCGCGCTGGATGTCGAGGCCGCGCGGCAGGCCATCGGACGGATCAGCGAACCCCTCGGCCAATCGGTCGAACACACCGCACTGGGCATCGTCCGCATCGCCAACGCCACCATGGAGCGGGCGCTTCGCCGCGTATCGGTCGAGCGCGGCCACGATCCACGGGCGTACCTCCTGATGCCGTTTGGCGGCGCTGGCCCGCTCCACGCCACCGACCTCGCCGCGGCGCTGGACATGCGCCGCATCCTTGTGCCGCTTCATCCCGGCGTGCTGAGCGCGCTGGGACTGTTGATGGCGGACGTCGTGAGCGACGCCTCCCACGCCATCCACCGGCCGGCTGAAGCGTTGCTTGAAAACCCGGCGCCGCTCGCCGAAGGCGTCGCGAGGCTGTGTGGCATCCTCCTCGCTCGCCGGCCGACCGCAGAGACGGGCCGGCGTGTAGAGGCATTCGTCGACCTCCGGTACCGGGGCCAGAGTTACGAACTCGAAACACCGCTGGAACTGCCCGTCCGCCCCGCCGTCATCCAAGACGCCATCGAGCAGTTTCATGCCCGTCACCACCAGCGTTTCGGATATGCCCTGGAGCACGCGTCCGTAGAAATCGTCTCCCTGCGCCTGCGCGTCTCGGCCCCCGGCGTGGGCGCCACCTGGGCGAAACCGCCGGCGTCCAACGATCCCGTCGAAGCCGCTATCTCAGGCACGCGCCCCGTATGGTTCGGAGAGGAGGGTCCGAGCCCCACCGTGGTGTACGATCGGCGTCGGCTCTACCCCGGTCACCAGATTTCGGGGCCGGCGATCGTCGAACAATATGACACTACGACACTGGTGAACCCCGACTGGAACGGCCGGATCGACGACCTGGGCCACCTCTGGTTGGAACGCAGGGCGTGAATATGCACCGAATGGGCGCATTTGAACGCCGTTCGATGCATGATGCCAGGTGGTAGGACCGTTATCCACAAAAGTGCCCGGGTTATTCCCCACAACCTGCACGTACCGACTATCGTAACTAAACCCTTAATTTTCTTGTTGTTGAGCTAGGATAGCCAGAATCTTTCAAGAGTCTTGACCGTGTTCTTCCACAAGTTATCCACATTTGAAGATCTGGTTGATAAGCCACATTCGCCAGGTGCGTAAGGAACCTCTAAATCTCCACCAATCGCCATGGATGCGGTCCTTCTCGAGATATACCGCCACCGGTTTTCGGGCATCGCCGAAGAAATGGGCGTCACGTTGCAACGCACCAGCTACTCACCGAACATCAAGGAGCGGCTGGATTTCTCCTGCGCCATATTCGACGCGCGGGGCGCCATGATCGCCCAGGCGGCCCACATCCCCGTGCACCTCGGTGCGATGCCGGCCAGCGTCTCCGCCGCCCTGGCCGCGTTTCCCGATTGGCGCGCGGGGGATGTCGTCCTCCTGAACGATCCGTACGCCGGCGGCACCCACCTGCCCGACCTGACGATGGTTTCGCCGGTATTTGTATCCACGGACGCGGACCATCCCGCGTTTTTCGTGGCCACCCGCGCCCACCACGCCGATGTCGGGGGGATGACGCCCGGCTCCCTGCCGCTCTCTACCGAGCTGTTCCAGGAAGGCCTCATCATCCCGCCCGTGAGGCTCTACCGCGCCGGCGTCCTCAACGACGACCTTCTCCGGCTCGTCCTCCGCAACGTCCGCACCCCCGACGAGCGTCAGGGCGACCTCGCCGCGCAGCGCGCCGCCCACGCCGTGGGCACTCGAAGGCTGGCAGAACTCGCGACCCAACACGGTTTCGAAGAAGTGCTGGCCTATGCCGGCCACCTCCTGGCTTACAGCGAGCGCCGCATGCGCGCCGCGCTGGCCGGCTGGCCCCGCGGCGTCTTCTCCCATGCCGATACCCTCGTACTCGACGATCTGCCCGGAGCGCCCGAGCTGACGATTCATCTGGCGGTGACGGTGGATGACGCCGGCGTGACGTTCGACTTCGCCGGCACGTCGCCCTCCGGGCCGACGTCGCTCAACGCCGTACTCAGCATCACCCAATCCGCCTGCTACTACGTCGTCCAGTGCCTCGCCGGCGAAGACATCCCCGCCAACGCGGGCTGCTTCGCGCCCATCACGGTTGTCGCCCCCGCCGGCTGCCTCGTCAACGCCCGTCCGCCTGCCGCCGTCGCCGGCGGCAATGTCGAGACTTCGCAACGGATCGTAGATGTCGCTCTCGGGGCGCTCGCTCAAGCCATGCCGGACCGCGTGCCGGCAGCCTCGCAGGGCACGATGAACAACCTGACCATCGGCGGCGCACGGGCCGATAGGACGCCTTTCGCCTACTACGAAACCATCGGCGGAGGGATGGGCGCCGGCCCGAATGCGGATGGACTAAGCGGCGTGCAGGTGCACATGACCAATACGCGCAACACGCCCGTCGAGGCGTTGGAGATGAACTACCCCTTCCGCGTCACGCGCTACGCCCTCCGCGCCGGCAGCGGAGGCGCGGGCTTCCACAATGGCGGCGACGGCATCGTACGGGAATACCTCTTCCTCGGGCCCGCCACCGTCACCATGCTGAGCGAACGGCGGCGACAGGGACCGCCCGGACTCGCCGGCGGACAGGACGGCACCACCGGCCGCAACACGCTCATCCACCCCGACGGTGCGGAAACCCCGCTCCCAGGCAAATTCTCGCGCCGATTCGAAGCCGGCGACCGCCTCCGGATCGAAACACCGGGCGGCGGCGGATGGGGGAAAAAGTGAAAAGTGAAAAGTGAAAAGTGAAAAGTGAAAAGTGAAAAGTGAAAGAGGCTGCAGCCCAAAAAATCAATGTCATCTCGACCAAAGTCGCCGGCTTACCGGAGACGAAGTGGAGACACGAGCCATGCGACTGATGAGTGTAGCGAATAGACCTCCCTACCAGTCCCCGCCCACCAGTTCTTGAAACTCCGTCTCCCCGGTACGCAGCATCCGCTTCACATACGGATGACACCGGCCGCAGCCGGCGCCGCAGACGCCGCGGCGTTGCAGCGTTTCGAGGGTCGTATCGCCGGCCTCCCTGGCAATTTTTTTGATCTCGCCAAACGTCCGCCCATGGCAGAGGCACCGATCGATGCAGATGCGCATGCGATTATCGGACATAGGTGAGCGGGCGTGACACCGAAACGCCTTCTACTTCCAGCCGGCTTATGTACACGCCAGCCGACGACAAGCCGGGCGCCCACCTAACCTCGTGCGCCCCGGCCGGATACACGCCCTCCGCCAACACCGCCACGCGTTCGCCGAGCAGGTTGTATACCGCCAGCCGAACCGAAGCCGGGACATCTACCTGAAACCCGATGGCAACCGCCCCGCGAAACGGATTCGGGTAGCCGGGCGACAGCGCGAATGGGCGAGGGATTTCTGGCGACTCGGTCGCGACCGGCGATCCGCCCGTCCACAACGCAATCGACGACGGGGCGATGCCGGCGGCGGCGCGGCCTACCTCTCTCCCTTGCGTATCGTGGACGGAGACAAACCCGGCCTCGGTGAAGCCATTCAGCCGGCCCACAAAAAACCGGCTCGTCACGTCGTCGTACGCCACGGCGCCGAGGGCCTCGGAGCCGGGGATCGAAACGGTCGGAAGCGACACATTGGACGCCGTATCGAATGCCAGCAGCGACATCCCTTCGATGACAAGAAAGCGCCGGCTGACGGCGTCGTAATACACATCCTGCCCCCCGATGCCCGTCCCGAGCTGGCTCGTGGCGTCGAAGCTGGCGACGACATCTCCCGTTCCGCCGGCCAGCACGACCACCCGTCCGTTCGACTGCGAGATGATCTCGGTGAAGTCGTCGTTGTACACGGTATTGCCGGTGCACATCACCCACAGATCCCCCTCCAGATCACCCTCCAGCATGCGCGGTCCGTCGCACCCCGGCGTCACGGTTTCCACTACCACGTCGGTCAAGGGGTCGATGACGGTGAGTGTCGTCCCGGCCCCAAAACCGTGGTTGGCCACATAGACCCGCCCGCCGGCGACGGCGATGGCCTCGGGGTTATCACCCACCGGAATCGTGCCCTGGACGCTGGCATCCGACAGCCGGATGATCGTCACCGTGGCGTCGAACAGGTTGGAAACATAGGCTTTGTCCGCCCCGACGACGCGCAGGTACCGCGGACTCGGAACGCCGGCGATCTGGCCCGTCCGCTCCCGGGAATCGACGTCAAACAGATCGATCCGGTCCGACGTGTTCGCCATCACATACGCCGTCCCCTTATGCAGGGCGATGCTCTGGACCAGCGTGTTCAGGTTCGGAACGGCATCTTGCGTCGCCCCGAGCGTGTTGGGGTCGATGACGGTCACCGTCCCGTTGGCATCAGAAAAATTGCCCTGATTGCCGACGAAAAGGGCAATGGGTTCCGACTGGGCGAAGGCGAGGGTAGATGACGAGGCAAGAAGCGCCACGACGAGGCCGGCGCGAAGGAGTGTATTGTGCATGAGGAGATAGGAATGAGGAAAATGGAAACAGGAAAAGCAGGGTAGAACGTATTCGGGATGACGTTACGCAGCGACGGTCCTAAACGGGCAAAAACGCCCGTTCCCGAATCGTAGAGACGCAACACTTTGCGTCTCCTTGACGCAACACATTGCGTCTCCCTTATAAGCCGAGCATACCGTCGGTTAGAAAAACGGAAATGAGGACGGGCTACAGGGCAAGCCGCGCCGTCAGCACCAGCCGGCGCGGTGGCATCGGGTACCCCTTGATGCCCTCGTAGGCGGTATCCAGCATATTTTCCAGATGGGCGCCGACCCGGAGCCGTGCCGGCCCGATGCGCCGGCCGACCCGAACGCCGGCGTCGGCCAGCAGATACGCCTCCAACGCCTGGGTCTCGTCGGTCGTAACAAACCGCCGGCCCGTGTACCGGCTGGCTACGTCGACAGACACCGACCAGCCCTGGCGCCGCCAGCCAGCGCCGATATACACCCGCGCCAGATGGCGAGGCACGTACCGGACCTGCCGGTTGAACGACGCGCCGGAGGGGTCCGACCAGTCCCGCGCGTCCGTCAGCGTATACGACGCCTCGGCCTCGAGTGCCAGCCGGCCCGGACTCCGGAGGCCGGCCGAGGCTTCGATGCCCCGCGCATGAACGCGGGCAATGTTCTCGGGCGACCATACGACGCCCGACACCGGCTGCCACACGATCTGATCGCGCGTGTGTTGAACGAAATAGGTGACTTCGGCGGACGGGCGCAGCGCGAATCGCCCCGGCTGCCAGCGCAGGCCGGCCTCGTAAGATCGGCCCCGCTCGGGCTTGAGCGCCGGGTTGCCGCCGGGCTGCCAGAACAGGTCGTTGAGCGTCGGCGCCCGAAACGCGGTGGCGGCCTGGCCTTTCACCGACAGCCCGGCGGCCTCGAGTAGCCGGATGTTGACGCCCAGGCCGGGGCTTAGCGCCGAGTACCATGCTCTGTCCGCCGACGCCGCATCCAGGCGTAGAGAGGGAAAGAGATGGATCCGGCCAGCCTCTACCACAGCGCTGGCGAATAGCGCCGCCTGGCGCCGGCGCGCGTCGTCCGGCAAACTCGGATGATCGGCGCGGCCGAGGGAACCGCTGGCGCCGGCCGTCCAATCCAGCGATCCGATCCGTCCCAGGCGCTCCAGCTGGAGCATCGTAGTCCCCACCCGGCCGGCGTCGTCCACCCGCAGTCGAGGGTTTACGTAGCGGAGCCGGCTCTGCTGGATGCCGGCGCGGACACGCCAGGCGCCGCGCACATCCACCTGCTCGTGGCCCATCCAGAGGCGCAGCTGACGGTCCCCCTGCCGCTCGCCGACCGGCGCGGCCGTGGCGGGGCCGGGCAGTCCCCGCTCGGCTTCCGTCGCCAGCACCGAGAGCGACGTGCGCGCCTCGCCCGAACGACGCGCCACCTGACCATAAAGCGAACCCTGCCGCCGGTCGGCACCGATGCGCGTCGCTTCGCGGGCTGGGAAAAGGGATGGATTCCAGAACGGGTAATCGCCCTCCTCCGTGAGGTACTCGCCGGCGACGCGAGCCGTCCAGTTTTCGCGAGCCGTCGCGACCGACCCGCCCGCCCGGCGCTCGCCAAACGGCCCGGCGCCGGCTTCCACGGACACCTCCAGCGGTTCGGTGGGCGCCGCGGTTTGCAGGTGGATCGTGCCGGCCATCGCATCGCTGCCGTACAACGAGGAGGCCGCGCCATGCAGAACCTCGACATGATCGACAAAAAAGAGGGGGACGAGGGAGAGATCCACCTGCCCGAGCTGCGGATCGGACAGCGGCAGGCCGTCGAGCAGGAGGAGCGACTGCGCGGCCGTACCTCCGCGCTGCGTCATCGACGCAAGCCCCGATCCATAGCGACGGATAAACGAGCCGGCGCGGCGGTCCAGGACGTCTGCCAGGGAGTGGGAAGCCGCCAGCGCGTCACTATCCAGCACCTGCACGCGAACAGGAGCGCGGTCGAGCGCGACCGGCCGGCGCGCCGCCGTCACCGTGATCTCCGGGAGAGCGACGACGGAATCACCCGGGGCCGACTGGGAACGAGCCGGGAGGATTGTACAAAGATGGATCCCCGCGACCGGCAAAAGAACCGAAAGGCGTCTGTAAAACATAAAAACCCGAACCTCAATGATCTGAAGCTCGGGCTACGACTCACCGGATGCGACACGCGCAAACGCCCGGGCCGCGAGGCGTACGGCTGATACACCAGCAAGACCTCGCGCCGGAAAACGGTGGGGAGTGCACGAACCTCATAGCCCGGAGGTCGATGGCGGTAAACGCAGAGGCAGGTCTCCTGGCTCGTTGCCAGTGGCGAGGACTCGGCCGGCGGCCTTCCCGTGCAATCAGCACAGTGGCGGCGACGTCGTCGTCCTCGGCACCGAGGGCAACCAACAGTTGCGGGTACAGCTCCGGATTCTTCGCGAGCGAATGACCGGATTCCCTTTTGATCCGAAAATGCGGAACCTCTGCGAGATGAAAAAGAACATGGCATCAAGGTACAGCCGGCGGCCCGGGTGCGCAACGCCGGCGCTTATTTTCACGATTCCCGGCGGAACGCGTATCTTGCCCCCGAAACCCATCGTCGCGCATGAAATATCCCGCCCTCATCTCTTTTCTCCTGCTGCTGGCCTCCTGCACGCCACCTGACCCGATGAGCGGATTCGATGAAGTCCTGGATGCCCTGGTGGGCTCCTATCCGGAAGCGGTCGTGGCGGTCGCCGTGCGCGACCCTGAAAACGGGGTTTCGTGGGATCGTAACCCGGACCGGTCGTTCCATGCGGCCAGCACCATGAAGGTGCCCGTGATGATCGAGGTCTATCGCCAGGCCGAGCTGGGCCGGCTTTCGCTGGATCACCAGTTGCCCGTCGTCAACAGCTTCCGGTCCATCGTCGATGAATCCAACTTCAAGATCGAAGACGACTCCGACGACGCCATGTACCGACGCCTCGGTGAGTTCATGAGCGTGCGCGATCTCGTCTTCCAGATGATCACCGTCTCATCCAACCTCGCGACGAATCTGCTGATAGACACCGTCACGCCAGACTCCGTCCAGGGTACCATGCAGCGCCTCGGGACGCGCCACATGCAGGTCCTCCGGGGCGTGGAGGACATCAAGGCGTTCCAGCGGGGCATGAGTAATACAACCACCGCCGCCGACCTCGCGCTGGTCATGCAACGGTTGATGGAGGGCGCCGCCGTCTCCCCCGCGAGCGATGAGGCCATGCGGGAGGTGCTCCTCGCCCAGCAGTTCGGGGAGATGATCCCCGCCGGCGTGCCGTTCGACGCGGAGATCGCCCACAAAACCGGCCAGATCACCGCCATCCACCACGACGCCGCCATCGTGTATCCGCCCCTTCAGAATCCCTTCGTGCTCGTCATCCTCATCGAAGGCCTGACCGACAGCCAGCAGTCCGCCGCGCTCGGGGCGAGCATCGCGAAGGCTGTGTATGAGCGGGTGCGGCCGGGAGTGTGAGGGGTATCCCGCGGAGAGGGGGAGACACGGAGGGTTGTCGTCTCTCGGGCTCGATTCGTGCAGCTTTGCTTGTCCAATGGGATTGGATAGGAGGTGGCCCGCGGAGAGGGGGAGACGCGGAGGGTTGTCGTCTCTCGGGCTCGATTCGTGCAGCTTTGCTTGTCCAATGGGATTGGAGAGGAGGTGGCCCGCGGAGAGGGGGAGACGCGGAGGGTTGTCGTCTCTCGGGCTCGGCTTGGGGTTTAGAATCTGTTGAGAATCCCTGAGATCCAGCCTATCGGAGGGCTGAGCTTACGTGTGATGTCGCGACGCTCCCCGTTCGTCGTCCCCAACTTGATTGGGGATCCATGCCAATCATTAAGCCTTGCTTGGACTACTTCGTAAGTCGCCATGCTCGTTTCCCGCTTTACCCGGTTAGTCGCTTCGCTCGTTTGGCGAGAGTCTGCCCCCGGCTTGGCGGGGGGATGACGAGAGGACTGGAAATACCACATCGTAGCAGGTTCTAATCCAGGCGCGTCAACTCGTACAGTTTGGACTGTCCTTCGCACAGAGGAGGAATGATGTAGCGCCCGGGGTCCCAGGCTTTTTCGGGGAGTGCCGCCAGGCGTTCGATGAGTTGGTGCCGGTTGACCACTTCCAGATAGGCCTTCGCCTCCGGATTACCCTGGGCCGCCTGTTCCTGGAGTTCGCGCAGGCGCTCCCCTAGCCACTCGTGTACGCCCTCGGCCTCCAGTTCGACGGCCAGGCTCGCAATGGCAAAGTACCGCTCGGGGTCTACGCGATTGCGGCGTGTGTCCATATAAATCCAGCTCCACGCCCAGAGTGCATAGCTATCCCCGGCTCGGGCCAATTCCTCGAAAAGAAGGTCGGCTTCCTCCAGGCGCTCCTCGCGCGCGAGTTTCACCGCCTGGCTGCGCCGTGCGATCGGATGGCCGGCTTCGAGCGCACGAGCAAACCAGTGTTGCGCCAACGAATCGTTGTCGCCCTGCGGCCAAAAAGAAGTGATTCTCCAGTCAGGTTTGTGTCTATAAGACAACCACAACATCGCGCCCCCATCGCCGGCCTCCGCACGTTCGTGGAGCGTCTCCTCCAACCGATCCGCCCAGGCCCGCGAAGCGGCTTCGTCTTGCCCCAGCCAGGGCATTCCGGGGTAAAAGAACTCAGGGCGGCCTACTGCCGGGAATGGGTTGCCGGCTAATAGCTCGGCCAACAGCTGCATCGAACACAGATTCCCCTGCTCGGCCGATGGCTCGGCGATCTCCTGAGCCCGGAAAAAATCCCCCTGTTTCACCTGCTCGACGGCCTGAAGAAAAAGTTCGTCCGGGGTGCCTTCGATCGCCTTGCCCGGATTTCGCGCGCAGGCGGCGAGCAGCGTGCCGGCGGCCAGCACAGCCACCGTCGCCAGCGCCCAGGAGGGGGTCTGGATGGCCTTCGCGGGCCGTTTTTTGTACTCGACGATCCGCCGAATCCGATCCACCAGCCGGCCATCCGACGCGCCCAGCGCCAGCGCCGGCCCCCGGCGCTCCTCGAGTCCGGCCAGGGCGCGGACGTAGGTCAGGTCATCACCCAACGCCCGCACCGACGCCTCGTCGCACGCGAACTCCCGCTCGATCCGCAGCCGGCGCGACACATACCAGACGGCCGGGTGATAAAACAATAGCGTCTCCAGAAGAGCCTGCAGGTAAGTCACCAGGGCGTCGTGCCGACGGATGTGCGCCAGCTCGTGCACCAGCAGCGCCTCGATGTGCGCCGGTGGGAGTCCGGCCAGAATACCCGCAGGGAGGACGATCATCGGTTTGAGCCAGCCGATCAGCGCCGGCTGGGCGAGAGCCTCTGACGTCGCCAGCCGGACCCGTCGTGTAATCCCCATCCGTTCCCTCCGCGAATCGACCGCCGCGATCCACCGCGGATCAGTGAGCGGCAGACTGCTTCGCCGCAGGCGCACGAGTCCGAAGTAGCCAAAGGTGAGACGGAGGAGGAAAACCGGGAGCGCATAGAGCCAGAGCCGAAACACGAGCACATGAATCTGCAGGGCCATGAACCGGAGGAGGTCCCACCGGGATAGGGGCGGCGCTGGCGACGCGTATGTCGGCTCGGTCGTTTGCCCGGAGGCCGGCGGCGCCGCATCCGGCGGGGATTCAAAGGCCGGCGCCATTGGTGACAGGGCCCCGTTAGTCTCGATCCTCGTGGAAGCCAGATAGGAGGACACCGCCGTCGTCGCCGGCAAGAGTACTATCAGCACCAATGCCCCAACACACAACGCATACCGAAACTCGCCCGAGGCGCCCCGAAACAAACGCAGCGCAATCGCCAGTCCGAGCGCCACCAGCGCCCCCTGCCAGAGAAAATGCAGCAACGCTGAACCTATAGCGTCGACCAGAGCAGGGGGGATTTTTGCCAGAAATGATGCCATATACCGTCACCCTTTTTCAAAAAAATGATTACACACACCCCGTACCCCCCTCCCTACCCTTCCCGCTCCAACTCCTCGATCAGTTGCCGAATCTCCGCCAGCTCCTCCGGCGTGCTGGGTTGCATGGATAACGCACGCAGCACCAGCGCCCGCGTCGACCCGTAAAACGCCCCGTCCAACAAGTCCTTCACCAGGTCGGCCTGCGTCTCGGCCTCGGATGCCGCCGGCCGATACACGTGCGCCATGTTCGCCGTGTCGCACACTACCCGTCCTTTCTTCCGCATGATCTGGAGGAGCTTCAGAACGGTCGTATAGCCGGCTGTGTAGCCGGTCGACTGCTCCGCGCGCAGCGCTTCGTGTACGGCGCGCACGGTCGAAGGCCCGTGTATCCACAGTACACGCAGGATCGCCAGCTCCGCCGCGGTTGGTTTGGATGATGCCATGAGTCCGCCAGGGAATATCCGAAGTTACGAAGATCTTCGTAGCAAGATACGAACACGTTCGTAGCATACAATCCTCGATCCTAAAAAAACCACTATAGCCCCCAGACACCCCCCCTCTGCGTCTCCGCGTCTCCGCGGGAGCCCCCTTCCCTGAACCCTCCCCACTGCCCGGCATCCCCTCCCCCCATTTAAGTCCAACCGCGCCACGCCGATACTTTCGTTAGCAGGTGCGCCCTTCCCCGAGCAACGATGCGGCATGGGAAGCCCCGCCTGCTTCAGCGTCTGTCGGCCCTCCCCACAGGCGCTGAGCCACACGGTCAGGAAACACACACAGGCTGTTGTCCCACGTCGCCGCCCACCGGCAGATCGTGATGCCCGCCGCGCCAGGCATAACACCATGCCATAGCGTCAGCCAGGGGCTATAGCGATCGAGGCACGTGGCCAGTTCAGCCAGCAGACGCGGGATACGTCGTCGTAGTCTCGCCCTATGAGCGGCCTACCCGGCCAGGACAGCCCATTCCGAGAAGCTCTACCCGCTTCATCGACTCCTTTTACTCGAGGTTAAGACGCCATGCAGGTAACGCACCAGAATCCAGGATTCTTCACGAAAGCCTTCGTCCTCCCGGTACAGCGCTTCATCCATATGGAAGCCTCTGGCGGGATCTTACTGTTGTTGTGCGCGGTGGCTGCCATTGTGTGGGCCAATTCGCCGTTTTCGGCTGCGTACTTTCACCTGTGGGAAACCCACATCGCGCTCGAGATCGGCCACAGCATGATATCCATGCACCTGATGCACTGGATCAACGACGGCCTGATGGTGATCTTCTTTTTTATGGTCGGGCTCGAGATCAAGCGTGAGATGCTCACGGGTGAGCTAGCCTCTCCGAAGAAAGCCGCGCTGCCGATCATGGCGGCGATCGGGGGGATGATCGTGCCGGCTGCTTTCTATGCCATCTTCAATGCCGGCACCGCTTCCGCCGGCGGCTGGGGCATCCCGATGGCCACGGACATCGCGTTTGCCCTCGGCGTCGTCATCCTGCTCGGCAAGCGGGTGCCGCTGTCGCTGAAGATCTTCCTGACTGCACTCGCGATCGTCGATGACCTCGGCGCTGTGCTCGTGATCGCCTTTTTCTACACGGCGCAGCTGAACCTGACGAGCCTGGCGATCGGCGGCGGCTTCCTGGCGGCGCTCGTCGCCCTGAATCGGATGGGTGTCCGCCGGCCGGCGCCTTACATCATGCTGGGCATCGGGCTTTGGGTGGCCTTCCTGCAGAGCGGCATCCACGCCACGATCTCGGGTGTGTTACTGGCACTCACGATCCCGTCTACCCGCCAGATAGGCGCGTACGCTTTCATCGCCGTCAGCCGGGACCTCGCGTACAAGTACATGGGGATGAGCGAGCCGAATCAGAAGGAACTCAAACACGGCCAGGAAAAAGTCGTGCACGACCTCGAGCATGCCTGCAAGGAAGTCAGTTCGCCGCTCGTCCGCATGGAACACGCCCTCCATGGCTGGGTCGCCTTCCTGATCATGCCGGTCTTCGCCTTTGCCAACGCCGGCGTCCGGTTTGTCGGCACCGACATCACCGCCGCGCTCACCAGCCATGTGACGATCGGCGTAATCGCGGGGCTTTTCCTGGGCAAGCAGATCGGCGTCACGCTCTTCTCCTGGCTTTCGATCCGGCTCGGGCTCGCCGAAATGCCCACCGGCACCACCTGGGCTCAGTTTTATGGCGTGAGCCTGCTGGCCGGCATCGGCTTCACGATGTCGCTCTTTGTCTCGAACCTGGCTTTCACCGATGCCGCCATGATCGATAGCGCGAAGCTGGGCATCTTGATCGCATCAACCATCGCCGGCATCGCCGGATGGATCATGCTCAGCCGCAGCGCCAACGCCGAGCAGGCTCAGGAAGCCCCGGCGACGCTCGAACCGGCCGTGCCGAGCTACCGCCCCGTGCTGGTGCGTGTCGAGGAGACGCGCCCCGCTACCACGGCCGCCGAAACGATCCGCGAAGAACAACCCGTCTACGCCAACATGTAGTCGAGGCGTCCTCCCCCCGGCTCATGCGAAATGCCCGGCAGACTCAATCTGCCGGGCATTTTTTGTCTTGCATCTGGCAGCTGGCGCAGTACGAAAGTACATGCAGACATAGGCCATTGGCGCATCATCGGCACGACAATTTGGCCAGAACGAGTATGCTCAGTACTGCAGTTTCGAGTTATGTTGATCCACAGTCATTTCCCGGAGCCATACATTCCCCGGTTACGCTCTGATAGGTCTCTGGCCCCTCGTCTTTCGCCTCCCGTTTGTGATGTTTCATCGTTACCAATCCACAACTCCACATGAAAGCGAACTCATTACTCAAGCAGACATTACTGGCCGCTACCCTGGCGTGGGGCGCCGCCGGCATGGAAGCTAGCGCTCAGGACAGTTACCTGGTGCGCGCCCGAGACGGCCAGATGGAAGCCGCCGTCTCCCGGATCACCGCCGCCGGCGGAACCGTCACCCGGGATCTGTCCAGTATCCAGATGGTAGCCGTAGCGACCTCCAATCCGCGATTTGTCGCAGACCTTTCGGGAGATGCCTCCATCGAATTCCTGACATCCAACCCGACTGTCCGTTGGGTCAACCCGATCAAGCGCGAGGCCGTACTAACCCAGGATTTCAGCAACCCGCCGGCCAGCGGCGACGACGACTTCTTCTTCGATCTACAGTGGGGCCATGACGCCGTCGACGCCGTCGAGGCCTGGAATCAGGGCGCCCGCGGCAAGGGCGTCACGGTTGCCGTGCTCGATAGCGGTGTGGACTGCGACCATCCGGACATCGCGCCCAACCTGATGCTCGCCAAAAGCGCCTCGTTCGTCGCCGGCGAGGCGGTCTGCGTTCAGCCCGGATTCTTCTTCAACCACGGCACGCACGTCGCCGGCACCGTGCTCGCGGCCGACAACGGCATCGGCACGATCGGTGTCGCCCCCGAGGCCAAGCTGATCGCGGTGAAGGTGCTGTCCGAGTTCACCGGCAGCGGCTCGTTTGACGGCGTCATCGCCGGTATCGTCCACGCCGTCGACCAGGGCGCGGACGTCATCAACATGAGCCTCGGCGCGCTCTTTCCGAAAGCCGGCCAGTTCGACGGCGCGCAGAAAGAAGTCCGCGCCGCGCTGGAAGTGGCTACCGCCTACGCCCGCGCCCACGACGTGCTCGTGATCGCCTCGGCGGGCAATTCGGCCACCAACCTGGATGCCGGCTACATCCACCTGCCGTCCGACGCGGATGACGTTCTCTCCATCTCCGCGACCACCCCCATCGGGTGGGCGCTCGACCCGTCGACCAACCTGGACATCCCGACGAGCTACACGAACTATGGCAAGAATAGTATCGACTTCGCCGGCCCCGGCGGCGATGCCCTCTACCCGGGGAACGAGAACTGCCTCGTCGGCGGCCTCGTCCGCCCCTGCTGGGTGTTCGACCTCGTCTTCAGCACCATCGCCGATGGCTGGGGATGGGCGGGTGGAACGAGCATGGCCGCCCCACATGCCGCCGGCGTCGCCGCGATCATCCGCGGGAAATACCCGAATGCGGACATCTACCGCGTCCGGGATATCATGAAAAACTGGTCGGATAAGCTGGGCGACAACCCGGGTAACGACACCTATTTCGGCTGGGGACGCGTTGACGCCATCCAGGGCATCACCGGCTCCGCCGGCGAGCTGACCCTCGACACGCCGGCCATGGAACGCCTCGCGGCCGACCTGCCCACCGAGTTCTCTCTCACCCAGAACTACCCGAACCCCTTCAACCCGACGACCGCCATCGTCTTCGGGCTCCCCGAGCAGGCCAATACCCGCCTCGCGGTGTACGACCTCCTCGGACGTGAAGTGGCCGTGCTCGTCGACGGCGCCCTCGCCGCCGGCACGCACGAGGTCCAGTTCCAGGCACACAACCTGCCCAGCGGCGCCTACTTCTACAAGATCGAAGCCGGCTCCTTCAGCCAGATCCGGCAGATGCTGCTGATGAAGTAAGTCGGGATGGGAGTGTGGGAGTGGGGGGGTGGCTAATAGGCTACAATCCAACACACTCCCATACTCCCTACTCCCGCTTCTCGCCGATGGGCAGAATCAGCCGCGCACTCCGGTCGTATGTGGCGTAGTTCCAGGCCCAGTTGATGAGCACCTGGAGCTTGTTGCGGAACCCGACCAGTTGCATCAGGTGGAGCACGAGCCACATCACCCACGCCACAAATCCACGGGTTCGGATCCCTCCCCACAACTCTGCCACGGCCGTATTCCGCCCGATTGTCGCCATGATACCCCGGTCGGTATACACAAACGGTGAGGAGGCTTTACCCTCTAGCCGCGCCCGGATGGTACGCGCCACGTGATGCGCGCCCTGCATGGCAACGGGCGCCAGCTGGGGGTGCAGCGTTCCCGTTTCATCTTTACTACCGGCCACGTCTCCTATGGCGAATACCTCGGGGTACCCGGGCAGGCTGAGATCGGGCGCGACCGCGAGCCGGCCACCACGCACGCGCTCCAGTCCAAGGGCGCCGGCGAGCGGATTGGCCTGGACGCCTGCGGCCCAGATCAGCGTGTGGGCCTGCAGCTCCGCGCCATCGCTCAGATAAACGCGGGTCTTTGTGACGCGGACCACTTGCCGATCCAGCATCACGTCCACCCCGCGCTTCCGCAGCGCTTTGAGCGCATGCGCCTGTGAATCGGGATGGAACGGGGTAAGGAGACGATCCAGCGCCTCGATCAATCGAATCGACACCCGTTGCATCGCCAGGGCGGGGAAATCGCGCGCGAGCACCTTGCAGGCCAGCTCGTATAACGCGCCGGCCATCTCCACGCCCGTAGGGCCGCCACCCACCACGACAAGCGACAGCGCCCCATCGTCGATCAACTCGGGATGCTCACTCGCGCGTTCAAACATCCCGATGATGTGGGACCGCAGGCGGATGGCTTCGGGCAGGCTCTTCAGCGAAAAACCGTTTGATTCCGCCCCCTCGACTCCAAAGTAGTTGGTTACCGCACCGGCCGCCAGCACCAGAAAGTCGTAGGAAATCTCGGCCTCATCCTCGAACAAAACCCGTTTCCGCAGCATATCGATGCCAGCCACGGTATCCATCCGGAAGGCGAAGTTGCGCTGCCCGTGGAACATCCCGCGAACGGCATGGGCAATCTCCTCGGCCTCAAGCCCCGCCGTGGCGACCTGGTAGAGGAGCGGCTGGAACGTGTGGAAATTTTGCTTATCGATGAGGAGCACGTCGACGGGCGCCTTGCGTAGCGCCCGAGCCAGTGTGATCCCGCCAAAGCCGGCGCCGACGATGACGATACGAGGGATCGGAGGAGACGGTAGGGGCATGGGGGAAGGTAAAAGTGAAAAGTGAAAAGTGAAAAGTGGGAAGTGAAAAGTGAAAAACTGTGGACAGTTATCGCACATCCCGGTCATTCCTGGTAGTCAGGCACGTTCCCGTTACAAAACTGTCCAGCGTATTAGGGTTTGAAGTTCACGGTTAAAGGCTTGAGGGAGGGTATTGATCTGATCTCCATTCCTTAAACCTTAAACCTGATCCCCCTTGAACCACAGCCGAACGGAGTTCGGATGCTCACTCCACCCACACCGACTTGATGTTCACGAACTCCCGCATCCCGAAATGCGAGAGTTCACGCCCGATGCCGCTTTCCTTGACTCCCCCGAACGGCAGCCGCGGATCGCTTCGTACCATCGCATTGACAAATGTACAGCCGGCCTGAAGCTGGCGTGCGAGCATCTCCCCCCGCGCGCGGTCGCGGGTAAATAGCGTCCCGCCCAACCCGAAGCGGGACCGGTTGGCGAAGTAGATCGCCTCGTCCACGTCCTGCACCACACTCACCGCCGCAACGGGTCCGAAGAGCTCTTCTTGAAAGGCCGTCATCTCTGGCTCTACGTCCCCGATCACCGTCGGCGCGTAATAAAAGCCCGGTCCGGCGAGCGCCTTGCCGCCGGTAATCAGGCGGCCACCCTCCTGAACGGTACGAAGCACCTGCTCGTGGAGCGTGTCCCGCAGATCAGCCCGCGCCATCGGGCCGATGTCCGTCGTTTCCGCCATCGGGTCCCCCACCTGTAACGCCTCGACGCGCGCGACGAAAGCCTCCAGGAAGGCGTCGGCAATCGATCTATCCAGAATGAACCGCTTCGCGGCGATACAGCTCTGCCCGTTGTTCTGCATGCGGCTTGCAACCGCCGCCTCGACGGCCGCCTCGAGGTCGGCATCAGCCAGGACGATAAATGCATCCGAGCCGCCGAGCTCCAGGACCACTTTTTTCAGCGCCTGTCCCGCCAGCGCGGCCACGGAGCGGCCGGCGCGGCTGCTGCCCGTAAGCGTCACCGCCTGGATCCGGGGGTCGGCAATCAACGCTTCAACGGCCTCGTGCTCCACATACAGGTTCTGCATGAAACCGGCCGGAAAGCCTGCATCGCGGAACAGGCCGGCGATGGCATCGGCGCAGCGCGGCACATTGGTGGCGTGTTTGAGGATGGCGACATTGCCGGCCATCAACGCCGGCGCGGCAAACCGAAATAGCTGCCAGAACGGAAAATTCCAGGGCATGATCGCCAGGATCGTTCCCAGCGGATCGAACGCGACATACGAGGTGCGCGCCTCGGTGGCCACCGTCTCATTCGCCAGAAAAGCTTCGGCGTGCGCGGCATAATACCGGCATGCGGACGCGCACTTCCGCACTTCCCCACGCGCCTGCCGGATCGGCTTGCCTACCTCCGAAACGATCAGTGCGGCAAGCGCCTCGAGCCGGCGTTCGAGCAGTTCCGCGAGCTCCTCAAATAACGCCCCGCGTGTCGCAAAGGAATCGTACTGGTGAATCGCATACGTAGCGGTCGCGCGAACGAGCGCGTCTTCCACGGCATCGGGTCCCTGGCAGGACATGGTAGCGATCACGTGGCCGGTGGCCGGATTGAGCGACGTGTATGACATGTGATGCTACACAAAATCGAAAGCGAAAGTAAGGTGTGAAAATACGAAGGACTCTCCCCTAAATCATGAGCACTTCCGAGGGGTGACTTCTTTTTTTATGTTTTCGCTTATCTTTGTGCCGAAGTAATGACCAATGGTGCGCGATCTTGCAGTCTGCCGCGTCGAACACATCGACTTCCTTTCTTCAAAGGCTTATTCGAGGACTCTTCGGGGGCTACTTCCGGCGAGAACACCCCCCTTCCCCCCTCGCCCGCCCGGAGATTGAACAGTTAGTCGGTTTCCGCGTCCGCGACATGAGCCTGTACGAGCGCGCCATGCGTCACCGCTCGCTGCTTCGGGGCGAGACGAATACAGCGTTGCGGTCGAATGAACGGCTCGAATTCCTGGGAGATGCGGTCCTGGGTTTTATCACCGCCGAACATCTCTATCAGATTTTCCCGACGAAGGATGAAGGCTTTCTGACGCGTTTGCGCGCCAAGCTGGTCAACGGCAAAGCCCTGGCCGAGTGCGCCGAGCAGATCGACCTCGGCCGATTCATCCTGATGAGCAAAAACATGATCCAGGAGCAGGGCCGGGAGAACCGCACTATCCTGGCCGATGCATTTGAAGCGCTCATCGGGGCGATCTACCTGGATCTGGGGCTGACGGCCGCACGGACGTTTATTCATCGCACGATGTTCGCCGACGTGGACCTCGCCGAATTGTCCCAGCACCACGACAATTACAAAAGCCTCCTCCTGGAATTTGCCCAGGCCCGGGGATGGTCCCAACCCACCTATTGCGTCGTCTCCGAGGACGGCCCGAGCCACGCGCGCACCTTCACCGTCGAGGCCATCCTGCAGGGCAACCCGAGTGGCCGCGGCCAGGCTGGCAGCAAAAAACTCGCCGAGCAGCGCGCCGCGCGCGAAGCGCTGAAACGCCTCCGCGAAAAAGGCGGATAAGGGTTATTTTATGAATATGCGCGGCGGGTTCGAGGGACGAGAAACTTCCCGGTTCGTCGCGCCTTTCCAGCCCCATCCAGATACCGCGCCCCGGATGGCCAGCCTGCCGCTCTGAAGGCTTACTTTACCCGCCGCGGAGGTATCGTCCCGTTGCTGAATGCCTGCGCCCGTATGCCCATCGACCTCCAGTTCACCGACTCCTTCGACCGCCGCCACAACGGCTCCTCCGACGCCGATATCCAGGACATGCTCCGGGTCGTTGGCGTGCCCTCGCTCGACGTGCTCAGCGAACGCACGGTGCCGGCCTCGATCCGACGCACCGAACCCCTCGCCCTGCCGCCGGCTCTTACGGAATATGGCCTGCTTGCCCGCGCCCGCGAACTCGCGGCCCGGAACCAGGTCTACCGCTCGTTTATCGGCCTTGGCTATTACGACACGGTAACCCCGCCGGCCATCCAGCGCAACATCTTCGAAAATCCTTCCTGGTACACCCAGTACACCCCTTACCAGGCCGAAATCGCACAGGGCCGGCTGGAAGCGCTGCTGAACTACCAGACGATGGTGCTCGATCTCACGGGCCTCGAAATCGCCAACGCCTCTCTGCTCGACGAAGGCACCGCCGCCGCCGAGGCCATGATGATGTTCCAGCGCCTGGTCAAGGGACAGGACCGACATCGGTTCCTCGTCTCCAACACGTGCCACCCGCAGACCATAGCCGTTGTTCAGATGCGCGCTGAACCGCTGGGGATCGAGGTCGTGGTCGGAGATCACCGCGCCTTTACTTTTGATGAGTCGGTCTTCGGCGCGCTCGTGCAATATCCGGCGACCGACGGCGCGGTCTACGATTACACAGACACCTGCGCGGCCGCGCACGCCGCCGGCGCCCTGGTCGTCGTCGCGGCAGATCTGCTCAGCCTCACGCTCCTCATCCCCCCCGGCGAGTTCGGCGCGGACGCCGCGGTGGGCAACAGCCAGCGCTTCGGCGTGCCCCTGGGTTACGGCGGCCCCCACGCGGCCTTCTTCGCCACCCGCGACGAATTCAAACGGCAGGTGCCCGGCCGGATCATCGGCCTGTCGATCGACGCCGCCGGCCAGCCGGCGCTGCGCATGGCGCTCCAGACCCGCGAACAGCACATTCGACGGGATAAGGCGACCTCCAACATCTGCACGGCCCAGGTGCTCCTGGCCGTCATGGCCGGCATGTACGCCGTCTACCACGGGCCGCGCGGCCTCCGGGCCATCGCCGAACGCGTACACGGCGCCACACGTGTCCTGGCCCATGGGCTCGAACAACTCGGCTATACCCTCAAGCACGATCTGTATTTCGACACCCTTTGCGTTGAACTCACGCCCGACGAACAAGAATCGATCCTCGGCGCGGCGGACGCCAACTGCATCAACCTGCGGGCCTATGCCGGCGGCAACATCGGCATCGCCCTCGATGAAACCGTCACCATCGACGACCTGGACACGCTCCTCGCGCTGTTCGACCGCGAAGCATCCGGCGAGCTCTTCGCGGAGGAACTGGCCGAGGAGGCCGCGCCGGCCGACTTCGGCGCGTTCGCCCGCACCAGCCCCTACCTCACACACCCCGTATTCCACCAGTACCACTCGGAAACGGAGCTGATGCGGTACATCCATCGCCTGTCCTCGCGGGACCTGTCGCTCACTACGAGCATGATCCCGCTGGGCTCGTGTACGATGAAGCTGAACGCCGCCGCCGAGTTGATGCCGGTCTCGTTTCCGGCTTTCAGCAAGATGCACCCGTTTGCGCCCGCCGAGCAGGCCGCCGGCTACCGGGTCGTCATCGATGAACTGGCGGACTGGCTCGCGGAGATCACGGGCTTCGACGCGGTGTCGCTCCAGCCCAACTCCGGCGCCGCCGGCGAGTACACCGGGCTCCTCGTGATCCGCGCCTACCATCTCAGCCGCGGCGACACGCACCGTACCGTGTGTATCGTGCCCGAGTCGGCCCACGGCACGAACCCGGCCAGCGCGGTAATGGCCGGCATGCAGGTTGTCATCGTGAAGAGCACGGAGAGCGGCGACATCAACATGACCGACCTGCGCGAGAAAGCGGCCGCGAACGCGGATAAGCTCGCGGCCATCATGGTCACCTACCCCTCCACCCACGGCGTATTCGACGAGTCGATCCGCGAAATCTGCGAGGTGGTCCACAGCTTCGGGGGCCAGGTGTATCTGGATGGCGCCAACATGAACGCCCAGGTGGGCCTGTGCCGGCCGGGCGACTTCGGCGCCGACGTCTGCCACCTCAATCTCCACAAGACGTTCAGCATCCCGCACGGCGGCGGCGGACCCGGCATGGGGCCGATTTGCGTAGGGAGCCACCTGGCGCCTTTCCTCCCCGGCCATCCGGTGGTGGCCACCGGAGGCGAACAGGCCACCGGGCCGGTCTCGGCGGCACCGTTCGGCAGCGCGAGCATCCTCCTCATCTCGTGGGCCTACATCGCCATGATGGGGCCGGACGGCCTCAAACGCGCGACCCAGCTGGCTATTCTGAACGCCAACTACCTCGCAAAGCGCCTCGAAAGCCACTACGCCATCCTCTACAAGGGACGGCAAGGCTTCGTCGCGCACGAGTTCATCATGGACCTCCGTCCATTCCGCCAGAAAGCCGGCGTACTTGAACAGGATGTGGCCAAACGCCTGATGGACTACAGCTACCACGCCCCGACCGTCTCGTGGCCTGTCGTCGGCACCATGATGATCGAGCCGACAGAGAGCGAGTCGAAGGCGGAGCTGGACCGCTTCGTCCAGGCGATGATCTCTATCCGCGCCGAGATCCAGGAGATCGAACTCGGCATCGCGGACCAGACGCTCAACGTCCTCAAGCAGGCCCCGCACACCGCCGCCATGGTCACGGCCGACGCGTGGACGATGCCGTACGGGCGCGAAAAAGCCGCCTTCCCGGCATCCTGGCTCCGTGCATCCAAGTTCTGGCCCAGTGTCCGCCGGCTCGATGACGCCTATGGCGACCGCAACCTGGTCTGCGCCTGCCCACCGATCGAGAGCTATCAGGAGGCGTGACTTTTCACGTCCAGCCGATGCATCTTACCCGGCAACTCACGGCCTAAAAACGCCTCTAACCCGCGCGTGATCGCCCCCACCCGACGGCGGTCAATCCCCGTCTCGATCCCCATGGCTTCGAGTAGATAGATCGTATCCTCCGTCGCGATATTGCCTGTCGCGCCCGGGATAAACGGACATCCGCCGAGGCCGCCCATCGAGGCGTCGAACCGGGTCACGCCGGCCTGAAGCGCGGCGAGCACGTTGGCCATGCCCAGGCCGCGCGTGTCGTGAAGATGCAGCACGATGGGCACATCCCCAACGACGGACTGGACCTCTTCTACCACTCGCTGGATCGATACAGGATGGGCCATCCCGGTGGTATCGGCCAGGGAGAGCGACTCGAGCCCGAGAAGGGCATACCGGCGCGCCAAATCTACCACCCGATCCAACGGCGTGTCGCCCGGCGCGGCGTAGCCAAACACACACTGGAGGCCCATCTGCGCCTGAATCCCCAGCCGGCGGGCAAGGCCGATCATCACTTCAGCCTCCTCGATAGCCTCAACGAGCGACATACCCGCATTGTCGCGGCTATGTCGATCATTGGTCGAGATCGACAGATCGACGAACCCCAGGCCGGCTGCCGCCGCCCGCTCCACGCCCCGCGCGTTCAGCGCCAGACCCGTGTACACGGTGTCACCCTCGGGCAGCCGGGCGCATAACTCTTCGGCATCCGCCATCTGCGGTACCCGCGTCGGGTGGACGAACGACGTGACCTGGATCCGCGGCACGCCGGCCGCCACCAGGCCCTGCAGCACCTCGCGCTTCAGGTCGGTGGGAATCGGCTTCGCCTCGAACTGGAAGCCATCGCGCATGCCGACCTCGGCGATGGTCACGCGGGCGGGTAGGGACATCATGCGGGAAGCGCTGGTTTACGTTGCAACTCGGTAGCCCGCGGCGTACCATAAAGACCGGATTCTTCGTTGTCACGCGCCGTTTCATGTGGCGCTGCCGGCTGTTTCCGTCGGCTTTTCACCCAACGCAAGTTGTATGCATAAGGTTCATGGCGCCGGCGTGCGCGCCTTCAAAATCGCCTTTGGACTCGGACTCGTGTGCTTCGTCAGCATCCCGGCCGCGGCGCAGACGATCCACGATAGCCCCCTCAGCGAACGACGCGTCGCCTATGAGATGGAAGTCACCCTCGATCCCTCCACCCGGTCGATCGAGGGCCGGCAACGGGTCACCTGGCGCAACCCGGATTCCGTCCCGGTCGGCGAACTCCAGTTCCACCTCTACCTGAACGCCTTCCGAGACTCCACCAGTACGTTCATGAAGGAAAGCGGCGGCCGGCACCGCGGCTTCTCCGCCGACGGCGAGGAACGCTGGGGAGGGATCGACATCAACCGGATGCAGATCGTCCGCAACACCCCCGGCGACGCCGGCCCACTCGGCGCCGCTCCGGAATCGATCGACCTCACCGACGCCATCACGTTCATCCATCCGGACGACGACAACACGCAGGATCGCACGGTCGTTTCCGTCCAACTCCCCGAACCCGTCGCCCCTGGCGCCGAGATCACGCTGGATATCGACTTCACCTCCCGCATGCCGCAGATCTTCGCGCGCACCGGCTGGGAACGCAAGGACAACGACAGCCTGTTCTTCATGGTCGCCCAGTGGTTTCCCAAACTCGGCGTCTACGAAGTCCCAGGCCAGCGCTATGTGCCGGCCGACGCCCCCGCCGGCCAGTGGAATACCCACCAGTTCCACGCCAATAGCGAGTTCTACGCGGACTTCGGCACCTACGAAGTCTCCCTCACGGCGCCCGAACATTACCGCATCGGCGCCACGGGTAAACAGGTGGGCGAGGTCATCCTGAACGGCCAGAAACAGGTCACCTACCGCGCCGACGATGTGCACGATTTCGCCTGGACGGCCAGCGGCGACCTGCTCGAATTCACCGACCAGTGGCGCCACGTCGCCATCAAACTCCTCATCCAACCCGAACACCGCGCCCAGGTCCAGCGCCACTTCGACGCCGCGAAAGTCGCGCTCGACTACTACGACCAGTGGCTCGGCGAATACCCCTATGACACCCTTACGCTGGTCGACGGCATCGGCGGCAGCAACGGCATGGAGTACCCCACCCTCATCACCTGCGGCACGTTCTATATGCTGCCCGAATGGGCGCGCCCACTCGAACTGGTGACGATTCACGAATTTGGACACCAGTACTTCTATGGCCTCCTCGCCAGCAACGAGTTCGAGGAATCGTGGATGGACGAAGGGATGAACTCCTACATCGAAATGCGCATCATGGATACGCACTACGGGCGCGGCTCGGTGATGGACATCCCTGGCATTGAACTGAGCGACGGCGAGGTGCAGCGCATGAGCTACCTCAAAAACAATCCTTCCAGCGGCCCCATGTTCGCAAAAACCTGGGAGATGTCATCATCCGACTACGGAAAAGCCTCCTACGCCAAGCCGGCTGTCGTGCTCGCCACGCTCGAACGCTACCTCGGCTGGGACGCCATGCAGCGCATCCTGCATACCTACTACGAACGCTGGCGGTTCAAGCATCCCACGACGCGCGACTTCATCGCGATCGTCGAGGAGGTCGCCGGCCAGCCCATGACCTGGTTTTTCGATCCCTACGTGTACGGCACCGCCGTGGTCGACTACGCGGTCGACGCGATCGTCAACACCCCGCCGACGGAAGACGGCGGGCGCTACCAGAGCGTGGCGACGCTCCTCCGAAAGGACAACGGCGTATTCCCTCAAGTCGTCCGCGTGCGCTTCGCCGACGGCTCCGTCGAGGACGTGGCCTGGGACGGACAGGGAGCGAAACACGAGCTGTCGTTCAACCGAGACACGCCCATCGCGGAAGTATTTATCGACCCCGACCACATCGTATGGCTCGATGTCGATCGCCTGAACAACCGCCGGCTCGTTGAACCCGAAACCACCTACGCCCGCCGGCAGCAGTTCAACGCGACCGTCTGGCTCCAACAACTGTTTTATCTGTTCGGCGGCCTGTTCTAACACCCCCCCCGATCGACTCCTCAAGCTCGTTTCATCCCTATGTCGAATCCTGTATCGACCAGCATCCGAGCCGGACTGGACGATGCCCGCCGGCGTCCGACGCTGGTACTGCTCGTCTATGCCGTCAACCTCGTCAGCGCGCTCCTCCTCTCGTTCCCCCTTTACCAACTGCTGGTCGACAGCATCGGTCAGAGCGGATTCGGGGACCAGAAGCTCCTCGATTTCGACATCCTGCTCTGGCAAGAGGCACTCGTTCAGATCGGTCCCAGCCTGGACGCCGTAGCGCTCCAGTTGCTCTGGCTCATCCCGCTTTATATGGCGTGGCGCGTCGTCGCCGGCGTCGGGCTCGTCTACGCCCTGCAACAGGGCGGCACGTGGCCTTTCTGGCGCGGCGTCGGCCGGTATGCGCCGCGTGGGATCCTGCTAGCGCTCATCTGGCTGCTGATTCGCATCCTGATCGGCAGCGTCGTCGTCGTAGCTTCGAGCGCACTAGCGGCCGCCTGGAGCGGCGAGGTCGGTACATTCTGGACGTTTTTCGTGATCCGCCCCACCCTGCTGATCACCGGTATGGCGATGGTCGATCTGTTCGAACGTTACGGGCGGCTGGCCCTGGTCGTCCGCCATGAGCGCACCCTGTCGGCGTTTGCAACCGGGGCTGTGTGGCCCTTCCGACACGGCAGCGCCAGCGTGCTGTACCTGTTCTGGTTTTTTGTTGCCCTCGCCATCCTCGCCGTCCCGACGCTTATCGGCGCCCAGGGCGCATCCTCCGCCGCCGGCGTGTGGGTCGCCTTTTTGCTCCAGCAAGGGCTCCTCCTCGTACGAGCGGCCGTTACGGTGGCGTGGGCCGGTAGCGAAGTAGCGCTCTTCGAGCGTGTCTGGATGGCCGCGCCATCTGCTGTCGTCGCCGGCGCCCCCGAAGCGGGGCCGGCCATCGCCTGATTTTTTTATCCCCCAACCTCCCTCGCTCCGATGCGTCACTTCCTGCCGGGCGCCCTGCTGGCGTCGCTCCTACTCGCTGCCTGTTCGTCCGAGCCGGCCGTCCCCCTCCAGATAACAACCCTCGACCCCGACGCGGCGAAACTCGAGGCGGACTCCATCCTCGCCACCGCCAGCGTCCAGCTCGCCGACGGGCTCTCCCTCTCCCTCTGGGCTTCCGAACGGCTCATGGCGGACCCGATCGCGCTCGCCTTCGACAACCGCGGTGGCGCCTACATCACCCGTACCCACCGGATAGAACACTCTGAATTCGACATCCGTGGCTATCGCGAATGGATGATCGAGTCAATCAGCTGGCAATCCCCGGAAGACCGGCGCACCTTCCTGCATCGTGAGCTCGCACCCGAACGGAGCGCCGAGAACAGCTGGTTCCCCGACCTGAATGGCGATGGCTCCCACGACTGGCGCGACCTCACCGTCGAGCAGGAGGAAATCTACCGGATCGAAGATACCTCCGGTGATGGCGTGGCGGACCGGTCCCAGCGGTACGTGGCCGGCTTCAACACCGAAATCTCCGACCTCGCTGGCGCCGTCATGCCCTTCCGCGACGATGTCTACCTGGGTGTCGCGCCGGATCTGTGGCGATTGACAGACACCTCCGGCGATGGCCAGGCCGATGAGATGACCTCCATCAGCCACGGCTACGCCGTCCACATCGGCTTCGGCGCTCACGGCATGTCCGGACTGACCGTCGGCCCCGACGGCCGCATCTACTGGTCCATCGGCGACATCGGCCTGAATGTGACCGGGCCCGATGGAAAGGCCTGGGCCTATCCCAACCAGGGCGCCATCCTCCGCTCGGAGCCCGACGGCAGCGGCTTCGAGGTCTTCGCCGCCGGCCTCCGTAATACCCACGAGTTTGTCTTCGACGCCTTCGGCAACCTCATCACGGTCGACAACGACGGCGACCACCCCGGCGAGCACGAGCGGCTCGTCCACCTCATCGAGGGGTCGGATAGCGGATGGCGCACTAACTGGCAGTTCGGCAAATACATCGACCCGGACAACAACGCTTACAAGGTCTGGATGGATGAGTCGCTCTACAAGCCCCGCTTCGAGGGCCAGGCGGCCTACATCCTCCCGCCGCTCGCGGCCTACCACAGTGGGCCGGCCGGCATGGTCTACAACCCGGGTACGGGCCTCGGCGAGGCCTGGAAGGACCGGTTCTTCGTGGCCGAGTTCACCGGTTCGCCGGCGCGTTCCCGCATCTTTGCCTTTTCCCTCAACCCGCGTGGCGCGTCGTTCGAACTCGACCAGGACACGGAGGTCTCGCGAGGCATCCTCACGTCGGGGCTCGACTTCGGCCCGGACGGCGCCCTGTATGCCGCCGACTGGATCGACGGATGGGGCCCCAAAGACGCCGGCCGGATCTGGAAGATCGATACCAACTCCCCGCATCCGCTCCGCGACGAAACCCGGCAGTTGCTCCTGGAGGATTTCGAGGAAATGGACGAGGAGCGCCTCGCCGGCCTCCTCGGGCACGCGGACATGCGTGTCCGCCTCGAAGCGCAGTTCGCTCTCGCCGCCGCTGGCAACGCCGGCTTTGAGACGCTACGCATCGCCGCAAACGACGCCGACGCGCTCCAGAGCCGCGTCCACGGCATCTGGGGGATCGGGCAGATGGCGCGCGCGAACGCCGCGTATGCCGATGCGCTCGTTTCGTTGCTTGGGGATGACGAGGCCGAGATCCGCGCCCAGGCCGCGAAAACGCTCGGAGATGTCCGCCACGCCGCCGCCGCCGAAGCGCTTCGCCCGCTGCTCGCGGACGCCTCACCCCGCGTTCAGCTGTATGCGGCGGAGGCGCTCGGCCGGCTGGCCGATACGGCCGCCGTTCCAGGCCTGCTGGCGATGCTCGAAGCCAATAACGACGTAGATGCCCACCTCCGGCACGCCGGCGTGATCGCCCTGGCCCGCATCGGCGAAGCTGCACCGCTGGTGGCGCTGCGTGATCACCCGTCCCGCGCGCTTCGCATCGCCGCCGTTGTCGCCCTGCGCCGACTGCGCCACGATGGCGTGGCGACCTTCCTGGACGACGCCGATTTATACATCGTCACCGAGGCCGCGCGCGCCATCAACGACGACGGCGGTATCGAGGCCGCGCTGCCGGCACTCGCCGCCCTGCTCGACGAATCGCGATTCACCGAAGAACCGCTGCTCCGGCGCATCATCAACGCCAACAGTCGCGTAGGCGGACCCGAGGCCACCGCCCGTCTCGCGGCCTTTGCCAACCGCCCGGACGCCCCCGAGGCGCTTCGCGTTGAGGCACTCGCCGCACTCGGTGTTTGGGCAACACCCTCGGTCGTGGATCGTGTCGATGGCCTCTATCACGGTCCGGCGCCACGGGATGCGGCGCCGGCTCGCGAGGCGCTGGCGTCGATTTCGTCCCCGTTGCTACAACAGGGCCCTGTTGCCGTGGCGATCGCTACCGCCGAGGCCGTGAGCCGGCTTCAAGACGAATCCGCCTTGCCGGCGCTCCATGAACGGCTGCGCGGTGCACCCGCACCGGAACTCCGAATCGCCGCCCTCCAGGCCCTCAACGCGCTCGGCGATGACGGCCTCGCGAACGCCATCCAACGCGCCCTCTCCGACCGAGCCGAGACCGTTCGCATGACCGCGCTCGGCCTCATACCGGGCGCATCGCTCCCCGGCGCCAGTGTGGCGGAAATGTTATACGCCGTGCTGGACAGGGCTCCGATCCCCGAACAACAGGCCGCCCTACGTGCGCTCGGACTCGTTCCATCCGACCATGCGCGCGATGTGCTGCTGAGACTCTTCGCCCGGCTCAAAAGCGGTGATTGGCGGCCGGAACTCAAACTCGATCTCCTTGAGGCGGCCGAATCACACGGCGCGGACACCCTCGGTGCTCTTGTAGCCGGATACTACGCAAGCCGCGCTTCGGCTGAGCCGCGGATCGCTTTTGAGGACGCCCTCCTGGGCGGCGACGCCACACAAGGCCAGCGGGTCGTGCAGCGCCACGAAGCCGCACAGTGCATGCGATGCCACGCGATTGAGGGGCAGGGTGGCGACATCGGGCCGGACCTGTCCCGGATCGCGTCGACCCTCCAACGCGAACAGATACTCGAAGCGCTGGTCGCTCCAGGCAACCGGATCGCTCCCGGCTACGGGTTGGTCGCATTGACGCTGGATGACGGCCGCGTGGTGCGCGGGACGGTACGGGAAGAAGACGAGGCTACGGTTCGGCTTATCGACGCCGACGGTACGGTGCATGAAGTTCCCACGGCCCGTATTCAGACGCGCGAAACCGGCGCGTCCGCCATGCCTGCGATGGGTCTCATGATGAGCCGGCGCGAACTGCGCGATGTCGTCAGTTATCTGGCGACCCTACGCTAAACGGCCGGGCTGAACCCTGGCCAAACGCCATAAAAAAGACTGCGCCTTACGGGGAGCAGTCGTTTTATCAGGAAAACCCGGCGGCACCAGCCACGAATACCGCCAGATTCCGTTTCCTGGGAAAAATGGGGTGGTTCAGTTAGCGCGCATGGCGCCAAGGAGCGCCTGAATTTCATGTAGGGCCGGCACTTTCATCGCCTCGGCGCCAGTTTCAGCACAGGCGTCCGCGAAATACTTGGCGAGTCCTTCGCGTTCTTCGGGCGTCTCAACGCCTTCGTCGATCGCGTTCATCATGTCGGTCCAGGACGTCTCGGCGATTTTACCAGTAACATATAACGCAAAGAGCCGGGGCAGCGCGGAGTGTTGGCGGAGAGTGTGCTGAGGAGCGGCGTGTTGCCGCGGATGCGTGGTCATACGTGAGCCTCACTAGGTCTTCGGGGGACTGTCGGTCGAATAATTACACAATACTTAAGCAAAGAACGGGCCAGGTCGATACTATCGCACCTGGATCGAAAAAAAGACCCAATCGGTCGGGAGCGAGATGAGCCAGGGCGGAAGCAAGCCGGCCGCGGAAAGACGGGAGCACGAGGGTAGTGAACAGAAGTTGCCAGCCGTGTATTCAGGAGAGTACAATTTCCTTCCGGAGACGCGCCACGGGAATGCCGAGCTGCTCGCGGTATTTGGTGACGGTGCGTCGGGCAATCTGAAAGCCTTTATCTTCCAGCATCTGGGCGATCTTCTGGTCCGACAGCGGCTTTCGCTTTTCTTCGCCGCCGATGATCGTTTCGATAATCGCTTTTACTTCCTTGTTGGAGATCTCCTCGCCACTGTCGGTGGAGAGGCCTTCGGAGAAGAAATATTTCAGTTCGTAGACGCCGAATTCGGTCTGGACATATTTCCCGTTGACGACGCGGCTGACTGTGGAGATGTCCATGCTGATGCGTTCGGCAACGTCTTTGAGGATCATCGGCCGCAGGAAGCCCTCGCCGAACTTGAAGAAGTCCTCCTGGATTTCGACGATGGCGCGCATGACCTTCATCATTGTCTGCCGGCGCTGGTTGATCGAGTTGATGAACCAGCGGGCGGACTCGAGTTTGCCGCGCAGGAACTGCTTGGTTTCCGAGTCGAACGAACTCCCGTTTTTGCGTTCGGGGTTCTTTTTCTCGGCGGAGATCTGATGGAGCATCTGCCGATACTGGCGAGAGATGCGTAATTCCGGCGTATTGCCGCCGTTCAGATTGATGTAAAATTCGCCCTCGACGAACACGACGGAGAAATCCGGCGTGATGTAGTTCTGCGCCGCCGTGAACTCCCCTTCTCCGGGCTTGGGGTTGAGGCGCTGGATGAGATCGAACGCCTCTTTCAGTTCTTCCGACGAGGCGTCAAGGCGTTTCATGATCGCATCGAAATGCTTCATGGTGAACGCCTTATACGCTTTTTCGAGCATCGCGACGGCCACTTCGCGGCCGCGAAGGTCATCGGGAAGGTTGTCGAGCTGAACGAGGAGGCACTCGCGCAGGTCGCGGGCGGCGATGCCGACGGGGTCAAGCCGCTGGACGCGCTGGAGCACCTGTTCGACATCCTCATCCGAAAGCATGAGGCCCTGGTTGAACATGATGTCGTCGATGATCGATTCCAGCGGCCGTCTCAAGTAGCCGTCCTCATCGATCGAACCGATGATCTGTTCCGCGATGAGCAACTCGGTTTCATTAAGATTCAGGAAGGGCAACTGATCAAGAAGGTGTTCGGCCATGGAAACCCGCGCCGGCAGCGGGAATTCGCGATCGTCTTCCTCTTCGCTGTGATCGACCTGCGCCTTGTAGCCATAGAGATCCTCCGCACTGTTCAGGAATTCGTCCCAGTCGTAGTCGTCCTCCTTGTTGATCTGATCTTCTTTCTGGAGTTCGATCTGCTCGATGGAATCGTCGGCGCCTTCCTGCTGCGGCTCCGTTTCTTCCTTGATTTCTTCGTCGTCGCCTTCCTCAAGCAACGGATTGGACTCGAGTTCGGCCTTGATCCGCTGTTCAAGCGCCAGCGTCGGCAGTTGCAGCAACTTGATGTACTGAATCTGCTGCGGCGAAAGCTTCTGCTGAAGCGATTGTCTTTGATGAAGGTTTAGCATCGTGGTCTCCCAAGGTCAACTGTTCGAGTCCCGATGCAAGCCCAGCGTCTTTCGACGCTCGATGCATGCCTCACGGAACTGCTTATACCATTCTTCGCCATACTTGCGCACAAGCGGTTCGCGTAGGAAGTCTATTAGCTGCATGCCAAGCCGCTGCCCATGATGGACAGCCGGGGTGCAAAGGCTGATTTGCTCGTAATTCAGGGCCTCGTAGTCGCCATACCGCTGAATGCGGATCGGGTAGAGGTGGCACGACACGGGCTTTTCGAAGTCGATGCGGCCGGCATGGTACGCCTTTTGAAGGCTGCACTTCGCGATCGGGCCCTCGAAGATGACGAATACACACTCGGCACTATCCACACACTGTGTGGCGTACCGACCTGCTTCTAGCTCTTCCCAGGGGCCATGCTCGTCGATGATCTCGAGGGCTTCGGGCCGCAAATACTTGCGAACCCGGGGCAGTGCCCGCTCCAACTCCGCTCGCTCGTCCGGCTCTAGTGGGGCGCCGGATGTTCCGACAACACAGCACCCGCCCAGGCACGCTCCGAGGTTGCAGGTGAACGGGGCATCGAGCACGTTGTCCGACACTAATACGCTACCTACAGCAAACATAATGCCAAAAGATAAGGTTATAAGGATCGCTTGTCAATGGCCGACACGGTTTCATGAAAATATCTTTTCAGGGCGTCATCGGACAGCGGGTCGCAGTCACCGGAATCAATAAAAGGAAATCCCTATCTTGGGACAAACGCGGGCGTTAGTGGTCGCGCTCTGGCCTTCCTAAACGGCGCTCTTTTAGACAACACGTATGATCTCCCACCGTACCGCCACCGACCCTCGCGAAGAGGATTTCGAGCGCGCGCTCCGGCCCAATCGGTTGGGCGACTTCATCGGGCAGCAGAAGATCAAGGACAACCTGCAGATCTTCATGACGGCGGCCCTGCAACGCAGCGAAACGCTTGACCACGTTCTACTCTCGGGCCCGCCCGGACTTGGAAAAACGACACTCGCTCATATCATCGCCTCCGAAATGGGCGCCGGCCTCAAGTCGACCAGCGGCCCCGTACTCGACAAGCCAGCTAGCATCGCCGGCATCCTCACCAACCTGGAAGAGGGCGACGTCCTCTTCATCGACGAGATCCACCGCCTCAGCCCGATCGTCGAGGAGTACCTGTATTCGGCGATGGAAGACTACAAGATCGACATCGTGATCGACGCCGGCCCCAACGCGCGGAGCGTCCAGATCGCCCTGCCCTCCTTTACACTCGTCGGCGCCACTACCCGAAAAGGCCTGCTGACGGCGCCCCTCCGCGCGCGATTCGGCATCGACTTCCGCTACGACTACTACGACGCCGAACTGCTCCAGCGGATTGTCGTCCGCTCCGCCCAGATCCTGAATCTTGAGATCGATGCGTCCGGCGCCTACGAGATCGCGCGCCGCAGTCGCGGCACCCCGCGCATCGCCAACCGTCTCCTCCGACGCACGCGGGACTTCGCGCAGGTCCAGGGAGACGGCCGCATCACGCGCGCCCTGGCAGACCACGCGTTGAACGCTCTGGACGTCGACACCGAGGGGTTGGACGAAATGGATAAGCGCATTTTGCTCACCCTGATAGAAAAATTTTCCGGCGGGCCGACCGGTCTTTCCAACCTCGCCGTTTCCGCCGGCGAAGAGCCGGGCACCATCGAGGAGGTGTACGAACCCTATCTGATTCTGGAAGGCTTTATCGAACGCACCCCCCGCGGACGTGTCGCCACGCCTCGTGCCTACGCCCACTTCAACCGCATTCCACCGCTCCGCACAGGCGAACTGTTCGAGTGACGCCTCCACCGGATGACAAAACCGGGGCTCGACTTGGTTTCCCTCCGTGCCGGATGTATTTTCCGACCGCCCGTTGAAGGCACCTGTTAATCGTTCCGCACTTACCCAAACCGTCCTACCAGGGAGGATGCTCTTATGCCTTACGTTGTAACCGAGGCCTGTATCAACTGCAAACACACCGACTGCGTCGAGGTCTGCCCGGTCGATTGTTTTTATGAAGGGCCCAATTTCCTGGTGATCCACCCCGACGAATGCATCGACTGCAATGCCTGCGTCCCGGTCTGCCCGGTCGAGGCCATCTATGCCGATGACGAGCTACCGGAGCACCTCAAGCACTACTCCGAATGGAATAGCTATCTGGCCAACCAGTGGCAGAGCCAGGGCCACAATGTCACCTCCAAGAGCGACCCCATGCCCGATGCCAGCACGTGGGCAACAAAAGAGAAATCAGAGCAGGATATCCTGACCTGGGAATCCGGGGAACAGCCAGATTAACGCAACCACCAGCTACACAAAAGCCGCGACGGATTGCCCGCCGCGGCTTTTTTATCGAGCTTGATCCCAAAGATCGATCAGGTGCCGGCGGCGTAGTCTGTCGCGTAGGCTACCTGCTCCTCGGTCAGTGAATCGATCGAAAGACCCATCGTCTCCAGCTTGACGCTGGCGATCTCCTGGTCCAATTCCTGCGGCAGGTCGTACACGATCGGCTGCAACGCATCGCCCCGCTCATGGGCCTGAACGAGCGTCAGGTGCGCCATGAACTGATTGGCGAAGCTCATGTCCATCACCTCCGACGGATGCCCTTCCGCCGCCGCGAGGTTCACCAGACGGCCGTCGGCGAGCACGTAGACGCGCCGGCCATTTTCCAGCGTGTACTCCCGGTTGTTGGCGCGAATGACGCGGGTATCTTTCGACAACTCGGCCAGCTCCTTCAGATTGAGTTCGACATCGTAATGCCCCGTGTTACACACGATGGCGCCGTCTTTCATCTTCGCGAAATGCCGACCTCGCACCACGTCGCTCATGCCCGTCGCCGTGATGAAGATGTCCCCTACCTTCGCCGCGTCCTCCATCGTCATCACACTGTTGCCCTCCAGGATCGCCTTCAGCGCCGCCGTGGGCTTCACCTCGGTGACAATCACGTTGGCGCCCAGGCCTTTCGCGCGCATCGCCACGCCGCGGCCGCAGTGGCCGTAGCCGGCGACGACGACATTCTTGCCGGCGATCAACACACTCGTTGCCCGCAACACCCCGTCGAGGGTGCTCTGACCCGTCCCGTAGACGTTGTCAAAGTCCCACTTCGTCTCGGCGTCGTTCACGGCATACACGGGATACAACATCTTGCCGTCAGCCGCCATCGCACGGAGGCGGTGGACGCCGGTCGTGGTCTCCTCACTGCCGCCGATGATGGTGTCGGCTTTCTCCGGGAACCGGTTGTGGACGGTGAAGATAAGGTCGGCGCCGTCGTCCAGCGTGAGGTGCGGGGTTTTGTCGATCGTCCGATCGATGCACCAGTAGAATTCTTCCGTGTTCATGCCATGCCAGGCATAAATCTCAATGCCGGATTTCGCGAGGGCCGCCGCAACTTCGTCGTTGGTACTGAGTGGATTGCAGCCGCTCCACGCCACTTCCGCGCCACAGGCGGCGAGCGTTTCGATCAGCACCGCCGTTTCCTTCGTCACGTGCAGGCAGCCCGTGATCTTGTATCCTTTGAAGGGCTTGGCGGCGGCATACTTATCACGCAGCCGCATCAGCACGGGCATGCGGCTCTCGGCCCACTCGATGCGCATGCGGCCGGCATCGGCGAGGCTCAGGTCGCGTACTTTATAGGCTCCTTGTTTGTAGTCCATGATCTTCCTTTCGAGGGTAGTTTTTATGCCAATGAGCGGCCGGCCGCGTAATTGCCACGAGGACGCTCCTAAATCGCGGTGTAAACAGTAGCCGTGCAAGTGAGGTTGCGCGGCCTCGAAAAATAAATTAAAGCGCCTCCGATCGCAGACCCATCCTCACCGGGCCACGACCATCCGCTCCACCCGGCTACCCATCGGCGTATCGAGGCGGAGAAGATACACGCCGCTGGCGAGTTCGCCAGCATCAAACAAATGTGTATAGGTACCCGCGGACTGGTTGGCGTCGACCAGGCGTGCGCGCAGGCGCCCGAGCATGTCATACACGGCAAGCCCAACACGGACGTCGTCGGGGATCGTATAGCCGATCGTGGTCGAGGCGGCAAATGGATCCGGGTAGTTGGCGTGTAATGCCAGTTCGCGTGGAATCTCAAATCCCCCATTAACAGGATCCAGCGTAGCATAACGCAGGGTAGCCGCGCTCAGCTGCCAGACTTCCGTCTCGTCGAACACCCCCGCGGCGGCATCAAGCCGCACGATCAGTTGCCGGCCACGACGATCCATCAAATCGAATGTCGCTTGCTGCAGACCTTCCGCCCCACCCCGAAACACTGGCTCGCCGGCGAGGGGCCCTTCGGTTAACGACTCACCATACCCGCCCACCGGTTCGAGCAGGTCCCACGTGGCGCCCCCATCCTCCGAAACCTTCACGTTCATCCCCCGGCTCTCGTCCATCAAAAAGGATACGCGGTACAGGAAGAGCAGCGATAGTTGATCGACATTCGACGGCAGGTCTTGCCTGGCGAACACAAGGCTGGAGAGCACTGGCGCCGCATCGTTGCTCTCCACCACCCAGTCCGTCCCCTCTCGGCGCCATACCCCGGTGGCCACCGCATCCACGGCCAGGTCAATGGCCTCCTGCAGGCGGTATTCGACCCTGAACGCCCGTTGACCCAGCGCCGGATAGAGTGCCGTTTTTCCGTCGAAATCCGTCACGCGCACTCGATACACGAGGCTGTCGCCCACCACCATCGAAGCGGCCTCGGCAACTACAAAGGGTGCCTGAAACACCAGCGGGTTCTGCTCGCTCATCACCAGCCGCACACTTCCTTCACTGGCTCCGGCCGCAGTGTAGGCCGTGTAAAGGACCTCAACCGACCGAACGCCCACGTCGTCCGTGGCCTCCACGTATAGATCGGGCAAGGGCTGACCCGGGCCTGGCGACTGGACGGCCGCCGGCAGGACGCCGGCCTGTGGCGGGGCGGTATCCGTAGGAGGCTCCCCGAGAACCGTGATGTCGTCGATATACCAGCCGGCGAATGCACGAGCCTGCTGCTCATTACCATCATCGACGCCGAAGTCGAACCGGATCGACACCTCTTCCGCGATAGGGAGGGCGAATAACGCGCGCTGCCAGCCATAACTGAACCCGCCAAATCCGGGCTCTCCCCCCATTGGATTATTTCGACCCGTGGCAATCGTGCCGTCATAGCCGCCCACGGGCTGGAGTATGACCCACGATACGCCGTTATCCGTCGATGCCTTGACGTTACCGCCATCCCAGAGGGTGGCCAGCGTAGCCCGCCCGGGGCCGGCGGTGCCGTCGTGTTCCGTATCGACATAATGCCAGAACACCAGATAGGTATCGCCCGCCGTACTGACCCTCAGGGACGGCAGTTGGAGGGACGACCGGCCGGCCGCTTCCCCATAAGGGCCCCGCGGGTTGGTGCCCCAGAGCTGGTCGCCTGAATGCGCAAAATGTGTCCCGTACGTAGGTGTATCCATCTGCCAGGATCCATCCGCTTCGACCCCCTCCACCGCCGCCTCAAAGTCGTAATACCGTAACACCCCGCCTTCAGAGACTATCGAGAAGGAGAAGAGGCCATCGGCCGGTAGCGTGCTCGTGTTGGGGACCAGCGCCTGATCGTGGGCAAGGAGCCGGTAAGTGACCACGCTGGCCGGCGACATCGAGGCGACGGATACCGGAAACGCTGCCGAATAGTCATCCTCGCCGGCGACCAGGCCAAACGAAGAGTCGGCTATCACCCGGCCCAGGGGATCGACGATCTGAAACTCGACCGTAAGCGAATCGACCCCCAGATTATCGGTCGACTGCGCAGAAACCGCCGGCGGCCAGTCGGCCAGCGCGACGAGACCGATCGGCTCGTGAGCGATCGTGGGCGGCTCGGTGTCCGGTCCGAGGGTAAAGGCGTACCGCGTTTCCTCCGCGATTGACGGCAGCCGGCTCATGAGGCCCGTTTTGTCGCGCACCTCCACGGCGTAAATGACCGTCCCGGACTCGGCCGGCATGTCGACCGCGCCGACGTAGCGATCGTCGCCCACCGGAGCGAGGGTGAGTTGCTCGGTAAGCGTGCTGCCGAATCCATATTGGATCGTCACCTGGTCGATCTCAGCGGATATCCCCACGGCAGAGACTTCGAAGATGACGGTTCCACCCAGTTGCTCAACCCAGGTGATGGGCGTATGGATCACCAGCGGACTGAAGTTCTGGTGTTCGATGAGCCCGCGTTGATCGAACAGTTCGAACAACAGGTTGACATGTTCGCCGCCGTACAGATCGATATCCGCCTGGACGATCGCCTCGGCCGCATCGCGAAAGGTGACCGGGTGCATCAGATAGGCGTGGGAGGCCAGGTTCAGTCGATCGGTAATCGTACGCCCAAGGACGTCGTATACCGACATCTGCGCAACGGCCCACAACATGCCGTCCGAGTAGATGTCGCAGGCAAACGGGCGGTCGTCACAGTCCGTGGCGGTCGGGTACACGCCCTGGAAGGCAAGTTGCCTGCCGGCCCAGATCGCGCCGTCTCCGCTGTCCCACTTGAAGAACCGCTGCCAGTCGTTTCGCGGGGCAATCCCTTGTTCGGCCAACGAGCGGGCGTACGACGCGGCCCAATAATCCGCCCAGCCCTCATGTAAGGCGCGCCCCTCGGTACCGTCCAACAGCCCGGGAGCGCTTTCCTGGAGAAGCGCATGTCCGTATTCATGCCAGATGACAAACGCATCCTCCGCATCGTCGACGCCGCCGGCCCCAAACGCGATGTAATTCAGGGTAGGATAGAAGCGTGAGTTGTCCTCATTGCCCAGGCCGTGGGGGTTGATCGATATCGCGCGATCCTGGATCGAGCGGCCAATGTCGAGCGACTTGACGTGGCGCTGGCTTTTATCGACATGGTAGTAGACGTTCACCGCCTCGAAGGCGTCATCGGCGCGCCCGTATCGGAAGCCATCCGGTTGAGCTTCGGCGGGAGGATCGTAGACGAGGTTGCCGGCGGGGCTTTCGCCGACGATACGGACGTGCGGTCCATCCAGCCGGTAGAGCCCATCGCCGCCCAGACTGATGTCGGGTAGGTCGACCAGTACGCGCTGGTTGTTGATCTCGGGTACGTCCTCATCATCTGCATCGACGAACGGCAGGGCATACGCGGCGCCGGAGGTCGTGAGGGGATCCGGGTCGAACACATATCCCTGGCCGGGCACACGGGCAATCGAGGGAAGAGGGTTCGAGGGCGCCCGCCTTGATAGGAACGATGGCGAATCGCCGGCGGGATAGGCATGAGCGTGGGTGCTGAGGTCACGGATCTGGATGGGCTCGCCGGTGGCGTCGTCCACCAGAATCTCCCATTCCGCATGACTGACGGCGCCCCAGGCCACGAGCCGCCACGCGAGCCGGAAGGGATCCGGGAGGATGACCGGGCCGGGCGGCGTATGGCGGGCCATGTCGCCGCGCAAGAACCCTCGGGCCAGCGCGACGACATCCTCGGGCGAGAGGATCGGCGCGGGGGCGATGCCCGACGGCGGCGCGAGCGCCGGCGCATAGCCGCTGAGCACCTGGGTGGGTGCGCCACGCGCATCGAGATTGACGCGCACCGTGCGATTGTAGACCGGGATGCCGCGATACACCTGCTGAAAGGTGAGATGACTGCTCCGTTCGCCTACCACCCGACCGATCACCACCAGGTCCTGCAACGACGGATCGAGTCCAAAAGCCCCCGCTTCCCTGGCCAGGTAGCGACGGGCGGATGCTTCCGCGGTACCGTCCAGGAGCGACCCGTCCGCCGGGATCCGGTAGGCGGCGCGCAGCACACCGGAGTCGAGGTCAAGGCGCCCGCCCGGGACGGTTCGTGTGCGAAACCGTGTGAGCGTGTCGGCGAGTGCGAAGCGTTCGGCGGCCGGCGTGGATAGCCTTTCCGCCATCCGGGCACGGCCCGGGCGGACCTGGGCATGCGCACCGGGCGCCGTCGCGAGCGCCACGAGCAGCACCAGCGCGGCCAGCTTCCCGGGCCCACCCCGTCGCAAGCGGTTTTGGCGCCCGAACAGACTCAAGCCAACTGCGCGGCTCCGCGCTTCAGGGTATCGACGCGATCCAACGCTTCCCATGAGAATTCTGAGCGACCGAAGTGACCGTACGCCGCCGTCTGACGATATTTCGGCCTAAGCAGGTCTAGCTGACGAATGATGGAGGTCGGGCGCAGATCGAACGTCTCGCGGACGAGTTGCACCAGCTGCTTGTCGTCAACAACTCCCGTGCCATAGGTGCTGACGTCGATCGACACGGGAGAGGCCACGCCGATGGCGTAGGCGATCTGGACGAGGACTTCCTCGGCCAGGCCGGCGGCGACCAGGTTTTTGGCCACGTGCCGCGCCGCATAAGCGGCCGAGCGGTCGACCTTCGAAGGGTCTTTGCCGCTAAACGCACCACCACCATGGGCGCCACGACCGCCATAGGTATCGACGATGATCTTGCGGCCCGTAAGCCCCGTGTCACCGTGGGGGCCGCCGATGACGAAGCGCCCCGTCGGGTTGACGTGCAGGATGAGATCTTTATCGATCAAATCCGCCGAGATAACACGAGGTAGCAGGATTTCGCGCACATCTTCGTAGATCCGCTTCTGTGAAACCTCCTCATCGTGCTGTGTTGAGACCACCACGGTATGGACTCGGCGCGGGGTGCGGCGGTCATCCTCGTACTCGATCGTGACCTGGCTCTTGGCATCCGGGCGAAGGTACGGCATCAGGTTCGTGTGCTTACGAATGTTCGCCAGTTCGCGGACCAGGCCGTGGGAGAAGACGAGCGTCATCGGCATCAGTTCCTCCGTCTCACAAGAGGCGTAACCAAACATCATGCCCTGGTCGCCCGCGCCCTGCTCGGCATACAGGCCGGCGCCTTCGGTGACCCCCTGGCTGATGTCCGGGCTCTGCTCGTGGATACTGCTCAGCACCGCGCAGGATTCCGCGTCGAAGCGAAGCCGGGGGTCGACATACCCGATTTCCCGAATCACGTCCCGCGCAATCTGCTGCACATCGATATACGCGCTGGTGGTCACTTCTCCGGATAACATGACGAGCCCGGTCGTGACCAGGGTTTCCACGGCGACGCGGCTGCGGGAATCTTGCTCGAGCAACGCATCAAGAATGGCGTCGGAGATCTGATCGGCAACTTTATCCGGATGCCCTTCGGATACGGATTCGGATGTAAAGAGATAAGCCATGCTTAACTGAAACTTGGAGTTAAAGAGGGGGAGTTAAAAATCGTGAAGGTAAAAAAAGAGCGAGGCTCGATCGTTGCGCTCGGCGGCAACCAGGCGATGGCGACATTGCACGACACAGCGGGAACAATGATTCGATCGGGAATACGAATTCGACGCCGCATAAGCCACCCAAAGCAGTACGGGCGAGAGAGGCACACGTGCTGGAAAAAGCGCGTGCCGGCGTGGAACCAAAACGGCATACATATGGCTAGAAGACGGTGATCAACGGCGAACTATGAATTACGCCTCGCCGGCCCACAGGCAGTTGACAATCGCCATGGAAGCGCTTTTCTTTGGTGCTTTCCGTGTCGAGGATTCGTGTTGAGGGCTACTGGGACACAGAACATTGCGAACGGTTTCGGCTTTTCCCTGAGGGGTATAGGCTGAGTAGAATTATATCGTATGCGTACAGAAGGCGTCATCAAAAAGCCGGTACTTCAGGAGGCGGCACAGCTATTTAACCACATTGGCTACAGCGATCGGTATTTTACTGATGTGTGGCGTGCGTGTGTGGACACCGAGACCGAGCGGAGCTGGGCGTTTGAAAATCCCCAGCAGTTTGCGAAGGCCGCCTTTGCGTACGCCGCCGGCCAGTCCGTCGCCCATCTCCACCGGGTGATCGCGGCGCACGCCAGCGCGCCCGACCAACTTGCGGCCATCTTTGACGGCTTCGAGTATCTTTTTTCCCATCCCCCGTTTAAAGGCGGGTGCGCATTGTTTAACGCTCTCAGCGAAGAGGGCATCGATCCGGACATCAAAGCCCAGGCGCGTCGGGAGCTGATGGGTGTTCAGCTCGCCATCGAACACGTCCTCCGCCGCGGCCAGTTGCTGGGCGACTTCGTGCGCACGATCGAGCCTCCTGCGTTTGCCTCGCACATCGTTTGTACGTTGGAAGGGGCCTTCCGACTGAGCCGCGTCTACCAGACAACCACCTACCTCCGTTCGGCGCTCCAGCATCTCCGACGGATGGCTATGATGAATATGTGCGCGTGAGGGGCCCTGGCCCGGGGCGAAACAAACGTTCGTCGCAGGTGATTAAAGCCGCCTGTTTGCACGGCTGTTTGCCCCAGCATTGCTTCTACCGGCGCCCTGGTTTAATTTGGCGCGCTCGCGAATGCGACCCGGCACACACCCACCATACCATCAGCAAGAACGCCTGTTATGTCCGAGATCCAATCTAAAGTCTTCGCCATCGTTGCCGACAAACTTGGCGTCGAGGAAGACAACATCACCATCGAGTCCAACTTCATCAACGACCTGGGCGCCGACTCACTCGACACCGTTGAGCTCATCATGGAGTTCGAGAAGGAGTTTGACGTGACAATTCCCGACGAAGACGCCGAGAAGATCTCCACGGTGGGCCATGCCGTTGCCTATCTGAAAGAAAAAACGAGCTGAATTGGTATCCTGGCCCGGCGCGCCGCTCCCACCCGAAGAGCAGCGCGCCGGGCATTTTTGTCGGCATGGACCAGAACCCGACGGGTGTGTTATGATAAACGAAATGCGCAGGGTCGTCATCACTGGCATGGGCGCCCTCACGCCGATCGGTCTCGATGTCGAGACATTCTGGCAGGGCATGATGGAGGGGAAGAGCGGCGCCGGCCCGATCACCGCGTTTGACGCTTCCGACTATCCTACCCGTTTTGCCTGTGAACTCAAGGGCTTCGACGTCCTGGCGTTCATGGACAAAAAAGCAACGCGCCGGGCCGACCGGTTCACCCAGTTGGCGATCGTCGCGGCCGACCAGGCCATCAAGGACGCCGGCATCGACTCGGCGGCGTTATCTACCGATGATCGCGACGGCACGGCCGTCATCTTCGGCAGCGGCATCGGCGGCCTGCAGACGTTCCAGGAGCAGACGGAAATCTACCTGACACAAGGGCCCAACCGGATCTCCCCGTTCTTCATCCCGATGCTTATCCCGGATATCGCGGCGGGGCATATCTCGATGAAGCACGGTTTCCGGGGCCCGAACTACGCCATCGTCTCCGCCTGCGCCACCGGCAACAACAACATCGGCGACGCCTTCGTGATGATTCAGCGAGGCCTGATCCACGCCGCCGTGTGCGGCGGCAGCGAGGCCGCCGTGAATCCGCTGGGCATCGGGGGCTTCTGCGCCCTGAAGGCGCTCTCGACCCGCAACGACACGCCGGAAACCGCCAGCCGCCCGTTCGACGCCACGCGCGACGGGTTCGTGCTCGGCGAGGGCGCTGGCGCCCTGTACCTCGAGGAACTGGACTTCGCTCTCCAACGCGGCGCGCGTATCTATGCCGAGATCGTCGGCATCGGGCTTTCGGGCGATGCGTACCATCTGACGGCGCCGGACCCCGAGGGCAACGGCGCGCGGCTCGCGATGCTCATGGCCCTCCGCGACGCCGGCATCAAGCCGACGGACGTTGATTATATCAACATGCATGGCACCTCCACCCCGTTGGGCGACGTCGCCGAGTCGAAAGCCATCGAACAGGTCTTCGGAGAACATGCCTACCGCCTGAACGTCTCCTCCACAAAGAGCATGACGGGGCACCTCCTCGGCGCCGCCGGCGCCGTCGAGGCCATCGCCTCCATCCTGGCCACGAAATACGATATCATTCCCCCCACCATCAACTTCAAGGAGAAGGACGAGTCCTGCCGGCTCAACTACACGTTTAATACGCCGCACCGCCGCACCGTTCAGTACGCCGTCAGCAATGCCTTCGGCTTTGGAGGGCACAATACGTCGGTTGTCTTCAAGAAATACGCCGAGGCCTGATTCAACGGTTAACGTTATCGGAAGACGATCTCTTGGACGAGTGCGGTGCCGAGCCGGTCGTTAAGCCGCCGCCGCCATGCATTTCGATGCAGAAAGAGCTCTTGCCGCCACGGGGCGGATGTGACGGTGACGTACAGAATCCCTTTATTTACCCAGACCCGGCCTGTTACGGCATCTATGGGCGCGCCGGCGATTTCGCGCCAGGCATCGACAATGCGCGCATCGTCCAGCTTATGCTCGATCCCGAGCCTTTCGATCAAAGCGCCGAGCACTTCCCCGAGTCGTTGTGGACGATGACTGGATGACATAGCGATGGGCCAGATGGTCTTTTTGTTTACCCGCGCGTTACCTTGAACCCATCGGAGGCGGCTCCGATCCTGAGCCGCCGTGCCATAATCGACCCTGTGGCCGTGTAGTGTAGAGGTCGGGCGTATCGTTTGTGACGGGCAGGCCCCGGTCCATGGCTCAGGTTACAGCTACGGCCACCGTTCATCTTTTTGCTCCCTGTTATGCTGAATCGTGTTCTTCGCCCCCTGATTTGCTCGCTGGCCGTCGCCGTCTTCCTGGCGATGACGCCCGCCGGCGCTGGGGCGCGGCAGCCGGCCGGAGACACGCTCAGCGTATCAGTCACCGAAGCTATCCTTCGCGCCCTGGCAGCCAGCCCGGAGATTGGAGACGTGGCTTCCCAGCGCGATTTTGCCGAAGCCCGCTACGATCTGGCGCGGGCCAGTCGATTCCTGACCGACTTCCGCCTGACGACCGGCCATTCTCTCGCGCCCGGCCTCAAAGGCATCGGCGACACCCCTACCGACGCGTTATACCTCAACCCGGATGTTCGGAACGACTGGAGCAATCTGAGCCCCTACTACCAGATCCAAGCCGAAGTCCTCCAGCCCCTGTACACCTGGGGCGAGTTGAGCGGCAACATCAACGCGGCGCGTCACGGTATCGCCGTCGAAGAGGCATCGGTGGACATCCGCCGCTCGGAGGTGGCATTGCGGACGGGCGAGCTCTATTACAGTCTGCTGCTGACGGATGAATTATACCGACTCACGGATCGCGCCGGTGCTATCGTCGAACAGGCGAAGCGCGAGATCCGCCGGCTGCTGGACGAAGGGGCCGAGGATGTTGATGACGCGGATCTCTTCCAGGTAGAGCTCACCGAGCAGGAGTTCATGCGGCGAGTGGTGGAAGTCACTCAGCGACGGGAGACCGCCCGCACGGCGCTTAAACGGCAGCTATTCCTCCCCGATGGCACCGTCGTCCTGCCCGACACCACCGTGCTCGATCCCATCGATTACGCACCGGAAGAACTGGCGGTGTACTTCGATCAGGCGTTTGCGCACCGACCCGAAATGGCGAAGGCCCGCGCCGGGCTGGCGGCCCGCGAGGCGCTGGTGGGCGTGGCGAGGTCGCACTATTATCCCAAGCTCTTCGCCGGCCTATCGACCAACCTCTCGGGCGCAGAGGGCCGTTTCCGCCAGCCGACGCCGTATGTGGGCGACCCCTTCCGGGGGCGATCCGTGCGGGCCGGCCTGGGGCTGCGCCAGAATCTAAACGTTTTCCAGACTCACGCGCGCGTCGAACAGGCCGAGGCCGAACGGAATCAGGTTCGTTACCAGCAGGAAGGGTTGGAGCAACTCGTGTTGTTCCAGGTAGAAGAAGCCTACCGCAATCTAGTGATCGCCCGCGCCGCGCTCGATGCGCAGACGCAAAGTCTGAGCATCGCCAAAAACTGGCTGCAGGCGGAGTTGGTGAGCTTCGACCTCGACCTTGGCGACACGGAAAACCTCGTCAAGGCCGTTCAAGCCGAATTACAGATCGAGGCTCAGTATTACGAGACCGTGCAGCGATACAATGTCGCGGTGCTCCGCCTGCTCCACGCGGCCGGCATGCTCCTCACGCAGGCGGATGGTGGCACACTCGTTGACTAAATGAGGGTATCCAGCGGGAAATCGACGAGAATCGCCCGTTTCCCCGCATCAGAAACCCTCACCAGCCCTATCGCTCAATACAATGTCTACCATCCTATACACTGCCCTTGCTTTTTTTCTGCTCATCGCCTCGCCGCTGAGGGCGTTCGCGCAGGAAGATGTCGTCCGTAAATTGCTCCTCGATCGGGATCGCGAGATCAAAGCCATGCTTGGCGACAAAGCCGAATTGACGGAGGCCGAGAGCGACGATCTCAAGCAGCTCATCAACGGCCAGATCGACTTCGAGCGTATGGCACGGACAGCGCTTGGTCCTCAGTGGGACCCGCTGACGCCCGAGCAGCGCACGGAATTTGTCAATGTTTTTAGCGAAATTGTCAAAGGCCAATCGCTCGCCGATCTCTCGATTTACCGATTAAAAATGACCGTCGGGAAGATATCGATCGACAGCGACAGCGCCCACGTTGAAACCTCGACCCTCTATAAAGAAAAGCCCATGCAGGTGGCGTACGCGTTGGGCTTCCGCAACGACGAATGGCGTGTCGACGACATCATCCTGGACGGTGTGAGCACGACGGAAGGATATGCCCGCTCGTTCCAGACGTATGTGCGTAAACGCGGGTTCGACGCCTTGTTGGCTAGCTTGCAGAAGAAGCTGGATAAAATGAGTGCTACAGGCTGAGAGACCACGATCTAGTCCCGAGCCGGGGGAGAACCTCGGCAGGGGCGGTGCGTACGTGTGGTTTCCTTCTAGTCAGCTGCCCTAGTTGAAGATTCAGATGTCCACGTTCGAAGAAGGATACGTTTACCACACGTATGGACCGGACCGATACGTTCGCGATGCGGTCGCCTCCGTATTGACCCTGCGACGACACGACACGAGTCGGCCGGTTGCGCTGTATTGCCCGCCGGATCATGTCGAGGTCCTTCAACACTACGGGCTGGATACGCTGTTCGACCACATTGGCGAGCTGCCGGAGGGGAACCGCTCGATCATCGGATTCAAGCACCAGCTGCACCTGTTCATGCCGTTCGAGCGGTCCCTCTTTGTGGACTCGGACATGGTGTGGTGCCGCGATCCTGACGCCTTGTGGACGCAGTTGGCTGCCTTCCCATTCACGGCGACGGGCCTGGAGCGGGCGGACTTCTTCTTCGGCGGCCCGAAAGGCATCGCGGTAGCATTCGACTTTTTGTTTGACCGCCGGCGCCGCACCATGCGCCGCTTCGGCCTCAGCCACCTGCCCCGGGTCCAGGCCGGCATGATCTACAGTCAGGACCGCGACCTCACGCGGGAGGTGTGCGAACAGGCCTCCCGGTTTCTGAGCCGCCGCCACGAAACGCACTTCCGGAGCCGGCTGAACGAAGGGCGCACGGAAGAGTCGTGCGAATGGAGCCTCGCCATCGCGATGAGTCAGATGCGCCTCCACGTATTCCCCTGGCTGCAGGGCCACAACAGCCCGCAACTCGACTACATCGAGGGCATGACTACCTACGAAGGCGACTTCGAGCAGGTCGTGTGCCGCTACTACACGGATCGCTTCGTGTACATGATGCGCAGCATCGCCAACCAGCCCCTGCGCAATCTTCTGCTTGGAATGTTCTCGTCGTTCCCCGGCCGGGGCGACTTCCTCGAGGTGACGCCGTTTGTGCTCCACTTCGGGTGGCTGCACTACAAGCCGCGCTTCCGCGAGTTCTCCGTCCGCACCTGGGCCCGGCTCACGCAGCCGCAGGCACCGTCGGATACGCCGGAGATCGCGACGGAAGTGGCCGCGCAGGCTGAATAAGCGCCGCCGGCGGGTGGCTGGGGTTGATCCAGATCGTCGTAGTGAGTAGACTCTCGGTACACCATCGCCGGATCCAGCCCTATGCGTCGCTTCGTCTTCCTCTTCCTTCTAGGCGTGCTCGCCTTTTCCCCGCTCACCACGGCCCAGAACGTCCCGTTGTTCACGGAGGACTTCCCGCCCGAGGAATTCAACGCCCGGCGCGAGGCGATATACGATGCCATCGGGCCGGACGCCATCGCCCTCCTCCAGGGCGCCCCCAGCCCTCGCGGCTACACGCGCTTCCGCCAGACGAACGAGTTCTACTACCTGACCGGGGTCGAGGCGCCGCATGCGCTCGTCGTTCTGGACGGCTCGACCCGTTCCGCCTCGATCTACTTGCCGCACCGTCATGAGCGCAGGGAAGCGGGTGAGGGGAAGATGCTCTCGGCCGAAGACGCCGCGTTTATGAGAGACGAGCTGGGTTTTGCCGACACCTACGGCCCCGAGTTGCTCGCCGAGCACCTGGTGCGCTTCACACGCCGCGGGATGACCGTTTTCACGCCATTCAGTCCGGCCGAAGGCCTGGCCGAAAGCCGCGACCTCGGGTTGCGCGTAAACGCGGACATCGCCTCGGACCCCTGGGACGGACGGCCCTCGCGTGAGGCCAACTTCATAGACCTCCTCGAAACGCGTTTCACGGGGATCGTCCTGGCGGACCTCACGCCGGCGCTCGATGCCCTGCGGCTCATCAAAAGCGAGCGTGAACTGGCTCTCATTCGGAAGGCCACCCGGCTGTCAGGTCTCTCGCTGATGGAGGCGATGCGGTCCACCGTTCCGGGCATCAAAGAACAGGAGCTCGACGCGGTCGCCCGGTTTATCTACCATCGCCACGGCGCCCAGGGCGATGCCTACTACGCGCTCGTCGCCACCGGCACCAACGCCTTTTTCCCGCACTACCACAAGGGCAAGAGCACCCTCAAGGACGGCGAGCTGATCCTGATGGATTATGCGCCTGACGTCGGATACTACATGAGCGACGTCACGCGGATGTGGCCGGTGAACGGGCGGTTCAACAGGACGCAGCGCGAGCTGTACGGGTTCTACCTGGCCTGTTACAGCGCCATTCTCAAACACATCCGTCCAAACGCCACGCCGGCGCAGATCCGCCGGGACGCCGTGGTGGACATGGAGGCCGCCTTGGCCGCAGCGACCTTCAGCCAACCCAACCACCGCGCCGCCGCCGCCGCGTTTGTTGACAGCTACCGGGCCGCCAGCCAGGGCGAAAACGGCCGCCTGGGGCACTGGGTGGGGATGGCGACGCACGACGTGGGGGATTATTACGGCCCGCTCAAGCCCGGAATGGTGTTTACGATCGAGCCGGCGCTTCGCGTACCGGAAGAGATGATCTACATCCGCCTGGAGGACCTGATCATCATCACCGAAACGGGGGCCGAAATCGTGTCCGATTTTGTCCCGATGGACATCCCGGGCGTCGAACGGCTAATGGAGGAATCCGGACTGCTGCAGGACTCGGCGAAGGAGCTGGACGCGGCATTGATGCAGAACTGAGCCGAATCAAGTCAGCAACGCGATGGCTTCCGAGGCGCCGGGGGCCACGTGGAACAGGCTGAAGAACTGTTCGCGCAGGAAACGTTCGCCATGGAGGTGCTCGAACAGACGCATGAGTGGATCGTAGATGCCGGCGGTGTTGATCAGGATGATCGGCTTCGCGTGGTAGCCGAGTTGTTTGAGGGTGAGGACCTCCAGAAACTCCTCGAGCGTGCCAAGGCCGCCTGGCAGCACAATGAAGGCGTCCGAGTAGTCGCGCAGCATCGTTTTCCGCTCCGCCATGGTATCGGTCATGATGAGCTCGTCGGCGATTTCGTAGGCGATGCCCTCGCCCTCGCGCAGGGAGCGCGGCAGGATACCCACGACCGTCCCGTTTGCCGCGTGCGCCGATCGCGCCAGAACGCCCATCAACCCCACGTCTCCGCCGCCATACACCAGGCGGTACCCTTTCATCGCCAGCTCGTGACCCAGGTCTCGCGCCACGTCCACAAACGCCGGTTGGACGAGGTTACTCGACGAGCAGAAGACGCATACGGATGCCATCAGGTCGCCGGCTTAAACCGTTCGAACGCGTAGGCCGCGTACGCATTTTCGGACGTCGCGAACCACCGGTACGAGCTCTCCCTGAACTGCTTGAAAGCGCCGTATACTTTGCCATACCCTGGCTCCGCGGCCGCCTGCGATTCCATGATTTCGAAAGCCGTGCGTTCGGCGACCGCCATGATGTCATCCGAGAAACGGCGCATCGAGACCCCATCGGCAAGGAGGCGCTGGAGCGCCGGCGGGTTTTTGGCGTCGTAGCTGGCCAGCATCGAGATCGAGGCCGCGGCCGCGGCCGTCGAGATTGCCTCCTGGTACGAGGAGGGGAGTTGCGCGTAGGCGTCTTTATTGACATAGATTGAGAGCCCTGGTCCGGGCTCCCACCAACCCGGGTAGTAGTAGTAGCGGGCGACGCGGTGGAAACCGAGCTTCTCGTCGTCGTACGGCCCCACCCATTCCGCCGCGTCGATGGCGCCGCGTTCGAGGGCGGGATAGACCTCGCCGGCAGCGATGAGTTCGACGCCAACGCCGAGTTCATTCATGACCTCGCCGCCGAGGCCGGGAATGCGCATCTTGAGGCCGCGTAGATCGGCGAGGCTGCCGATCTCTCGCCGGAACCAGCCGCCCATCTGGGTGCCGGTGTTGCCGCAGGGGAAGTTGATGACGTTAAAGTCCGAGAATACCTCCCGCATGATTTCGAGTCCGCCGCCGTGGTACATCCAGGCATTCTGCTGGCGGGCCGTGAGGCCGAAGGGAACCGTGGCGTCGAACGACAACGCAGGATTGAGCCCTTTGAAATAGTAGCTGGCGCCATGGCCAATGGGGACGGTGCCCTTCTGGACGGACTCCAGCACCTGATCAAACGGAACGATTTCGCCGGCCGGGTACACCCGGATGTCAAACCGGCCGTCGGTGAGGGCCAGAACACGCTGCGCGAAGACCTCGGCAGCGCCGAAGATCGTATCGAGCGAACGCGGAAAGCTGGAGATCAGGCGCCAGCGGATGTTGGGTTGTGTCTGGATGGCCGGCGCGCCGTTGGCGCTGTCCGGGCTTGATCCGCAGCCGGCGAGGAGGCCGCCGGCGGCCGCGGTGGTGAGGGTCGACTTCTTGAGAAAATCCCTACGTTCCATGTCACAGATGGGTCGGATGCCAGGTGGTTTCCCCGAAAAAGTCGGCAATTAAAAGTGAAAAACAAAGCTGGCCCCCCAGATATTCGGGCTGATGGCATTGGCCCCCAGGTTGAACTCGGCCAGGAAATGGATCTGTTCGATGAACATGAGATCGAGGCCCAGATTGACCCAGGTGGGAAGATCGGGGTCGTCGTCGAAGATGAGGTCGAAGTCGATCCCCCCGTAGAGGTCGAGCGTCTCGGAAAGCGGGTAGGTGATGTTCAGGCCGCCATCGAACCCGAGGTCGTCCATGACGTGAAGGCCGGCCATGAGCGATACAAACGGCGCAGTCGGCCGCAGGCCGAGTTCAATAAGACCACCGACATAGGTAGCGTCTTCGAAGAACCCGCTGCGAAACTCCACATCGAGTCCATTTCCGGTGCCATATCGCCCCATCACAAAGAGACCGAGGCTGTTGACACCGTTATCATAAAAGACGACCGGAGCGCCCGACAGGGCAAAGGTGCGAGCCGGCAGCGATCGGGCACTATTGAGGACCTGCGCGGAGGCGGTAGATGTGGCGGCGACGCTCAGAAAAGCGACGAGGAAGATGATGCGTTTCATGGGGTTTCCGTCGTTAACAATGGGGAGCGGCCTCGTGGCCACGGCGTTCACCCGGCTGGCGGAAGATAGCGCGTACATGGGCTCCGAAGAGGGATGCCTCATACGGCGGCGCGCGACTGGTGACGTATGTGAAAGGGCAGCGAGAACAGGTAATGCCCGAAATCGGGGCTTGGGCTGCCTGATAGGCGTTGTTCATCGCGAACGGCAAGGTTTGCGAATCACATCGACATACCGAACGCACAATATTTCGTGAATGCGTTCCGTTGAGAGGGTAGCCATTCCGGAAAACGGCCTCTCCCCCATCGTCCCATTTCACATCAAACGGTACGTTGTCATGATCACACGCCTTCTCACGGCGGGGAGCCTCGGGCTTGCCGGCCTGGCCCTCTGGTTGTTTGCTGTCCCCGCTCCCGTTCCTCCTCCTCCTCCGCCGCCCATTCCCGTGGTGCCGATTCATCAGCCGGCGCCCGCCCCGATACCACTCCCTCCGCCATCGCCCGACGAACCTCGACCCGTGCCGGCGTTTATCCATCGCGGGCTCGACTGGCTGGCCGCCGCCCAGCTCGAAAATGGCGGTTGGGGCGCCGGTTCGCATGCCCATCAGGAAATCACGGACCCCCAAGCCGTCGTCGCCGACCCGGCCACGACCGCCTTCGCGGCGATGGCGTTGCTCCGCACCGGCAGCACGCCGGCGTCCGGCCCCTACCGCGAGCACGTCCTCAAAGCCGTACGATTCCTCGTCGAACAGGTCGAGGCGCATCCCATCGGCCATCCCAACATAACCGATCTAACCGGCACCCAGCCGCAGTCGAAACTCGGCCAGAACATCGATGTCTCGATGACCGCGCAGTTCCTGACGCAGGTGCTACCGCACCTGGGCGGAGATGCCGTGTTGGCCGGCCGCGCGCAGCGGGCGCTGGGTATCTGTCTGAACAAACTTTCGGCGACCCAGGCGGCCGATGGCAGCTGGAACGATCAGGGGGGATGGGCGGCCGTGCTGCAGTCGGCCATGGCGAACAATGCGTTTGAGATGGCGCAGGAAGCCGGCATGGACGTGGATGAGGAAGCCCTCGAGAAGTCGCGCCGCTACCAGCGCAGCAACGTAGACGCCGAGACGGGCGCGGTGCGGACGGAAAGCGCCGCCGGCATCTCGCTCTATTCGATCGCCAGCAACCAGCGCGCGACGGCTAAGGACGCGCAGGAAGTCCGCCAGGCCATGGAAGACGCCAAACAACGCGGCGACCTGGCCCCGAGCGCCGCGCCGTCGGCCCAGAGCCTCGAACAACTGGGCTATACGGCGGACAAAGCGAAGGAGCTGGAGGATGCCTACCGCCAGAACGAAGCCACGAAGGCGATGCTCAACGACGACGCCGTACTCCAGGGGTTTGGCAACAACGGCGGCGAGGAGTTTCTGAGTTATATGATGACCAGCGAGTCGCTCGCCAAAAGCGGTGGCGAGGACTGGAGCGTCTGGTACCAGAAGATGTTCGAGCGCCTCTCCGCTGTGCAGAACGGCGACGGCAGCTGGTCCGGCCACCACTGCATCACAAGCCCGGTGTTTTGCACGGCGGCCGTGATTATGACGATGCTGGCAAAAAATGAAAAGTTAAAAGTGAAAAGTTAAAAGTGAAAAGTTAAAAGTGAAAAATTAAAGTGAAAAGTGGGGATAAAAGTGGAGATAAAAGTGAAAAGTGAAGATGCAAAGATCTCCATGGCCTGATTTCTATTTTGCATTTTGCATTTTACACTTTGCATTTATTCCCCTCTTCCTCGCTTCCTGTGGGCAGCCTTCGGTTCAAGACCGGGCCGAGGGGCTGCTCGCGGGGGCGGAAGCGTATCTGTGGGCGCAACAGGGGGAGGATGGCGGATGGCACAGCGCCACCCACGGCATTGTGCGGGGCGGCGAGGCGTGGACACCGTTTATCCTCCACGCTCTGGGCGATGGGCCAGGACGCGAATTGGCGCTGGAGTTCCTCCGAAGCCGGCTCGACTCCGCCGGCGCCCTGGGTCGGTCGAGCCCGATTGTCCTCGAATATCCCAACTACGCCACCGCGTTGGCGCTGCGTGTGTTGAAGGACGATCCCGACATAGCCGGCCGGATGCGGGCCTACCTGCTCGGCCAGCAGTTCGGGCCCGGGCGAGGCATTTCGGAGGATCATCCCGCCTTCGGAGGGTGGGGATTCGGGGAGGTAGGATTGCCGGCGGGCAGCGTGGGTCATGTCGACCTCTCCCATACCCGTCGGGTGCTGGAGGCCCTGCGCGAGGCGGGCGGGGCGTCCGACTCCGTCTACACCCGGGCGCAGGTTTTTCTGGATCGTCTGCAGAACCGCGGCCGGCCCACGTACGACGGCAGCTTTTATTACGCCCCGCTAGCCGTGTTCGCCAACAAAGGCGGCTTCACGGCCGACTCGGCCGGCGCGCCGGTCTACCGCGGCTACGCCACCGCCACCTGCGACGGACTCCTGGCGCTGCTCGCGGCCGGCGTGCACCGGGAGGATCCGCGCGTGCGGGATGCCCATGCCTGGATACTGGCCCATCCGAGGCTCGACGCTCCCGAGGGGATCCCTGAAAACGAGCCGGCTGGCTGGGATCGCGCGATGGTGTTTTACCACCTGATGGTACGCGCCGAGGTGTACGCCGCGATGGGCGGTCCGGAGGGCTGGCGGGAGGAGATCATGGCGCTGCTCGAAACCCGGGTCTGCGATGACGATTCGTTTGTCAATCCGGCTGGAGCCCCGAACAAAGAGGACGACCCGCTGCTCGCGACGACTTTTATGGTGCGGGCGCTGAGGGCGGTGCTCGAATGATGGCCGCGCTGGGTGGGTTTCGGGCAGGGAGAGCTGGAGAAGATCGGCTACAGGAACTGAGTGCGGGTGCTGGAGGCGACGTGGGGGTGACGGGGTATAAAAAAACCTGCGCCGGAGGCCGGAGCAGGTTTTGGATGTTCGTGTGGAGATAAGGGGAGTCGAACCCCTGACCTCTGCAGTGCGATTGCAGCGCTCTACCAACTGAGCTATATCCCCGTGGTGAGCCCCTCAAACCGAGGGGTCCGCCGGCCGGTTCCGGGGGCGGTCGAGACCAGGCCCTTGAGGTCTACAAGCGGGCCAGAGATGAAATGTAACACACCTTCGGAACAGGCCGATACCCCCTCTCGTAACCCACACGTATGTAACACGTGTAACCCGCACGACCATGCAGAAGAAGCTCACCATTACCATCGACGAAGCCATCTACGACGGCTTGTACCGGGTGGTCGGCGCCGGCAATATCAGTCAGTTCATCGAACGGCTGTTGCGGCCGCACGTGATCCAAGATCAACTCGACGCGGCTTATGCCGAGATGGCGGCTGACACAGCACGCGAGGGGGAGGCGCTCGAATGGGCGGAGGCCCATGTAGCCAACACGGGAGATGGGGCTACAGATGAAACGTGGTGACGTCTGGTGGGTCAATTTTGACCCTTCGCTCGGGGGCGAGACCCAGAAAAAGCGCCCGGCAGTCGTTGTAAGTAACGATGCCTCGAACCGCCACTTGAACCGGGTCCAGGTCGTTCCGGTCACTTCTACTGTAGACCGCCTTTATCCGAGTGAAGCACTCGTGGAGATCGGGAATCACAAGGGAAAGGCGATGGCTGACCAGCTGGCAACGGTGAGCAAACTGCGTCTACTCAGTAAAATGGGAACGATTTCCCCGGGCGAACTCCAGGCGATCGAGCGGGCTATACGGGTGCAGCTCGGAATGATCTGACCTGCCGCCCTATCCGTACCAGACCCTGGGGTTTCCCCTGGCACGATGGGGCGCGGGCTCGATACCCTGGACACGATGTATCGTGTCCCTACGGGGGTGAATCATCGTCGGGGCATCACATTGTTCATTTCTGGCGAATCCACTCGGAAAAAGCCCATCCACCGAACAAAATTCAGTACCCCCCGGTATCAGTAGCCCTTCTCGACTTGCCATCTTTTGACAGCCCAGACTATGAGCACCACGCCTGACAAACGGGACTATTTCGGCGCCAAAGCCACTTTCGAAACGGGTTCGGGCCCGGCGTACATCTACCGGCTGGATCACCTCGCGAAATCCTTCCCCGGCATCCAGCGCCTTCCTTTCTCCATCAAGGTGCTTCTGGAGGCTGCCCTACGCGAGTGTGACGGGTTTCTGGTGACGAAGGAAGATGTCGAACGCCTCGCCACGTACAACCCGAAGGCGCCGGCTCAGGAAGAGATCCCATTTATGCCGGCGCGTGTGTTGTTGCAGGACTTCACGGGCGTGCCCGCCGTCGTCGACCTCGCGGCGATGCGTTCGGCCATGGCCCGCCTCGGCGGGGACCCGGACGAGATCAACCCGGGCGTGCCGGTGCACCTGGTGATCGACCACTCGGTGCAGGTGGATGCCTACGGCGGCAAAAACGCGCTCCAGATCAACGCGGGGTTCGAGTTCGAGCGCAACGCCGAACGGTATGAGTTCCTCCGCTGGGGCCAGCAGGCGTTCGACAACTTCGGCGTCGTGCCGCCGGCGTCGGGCATCTGCCACCAGGTAAACCTGGAGTACATCGCCCGCGCCGTATGGACCCGCCCCGAGGCAGACGGGCTATCGGTCGCCTACCCGGATTCGCTTGTCGGCACCGACAGCCACACGACCATGATCAACGGCCTGGGCGTCGTCGGTTGGGGCGTGGGTGGGATCGAGGCGGAGGCCGTTATGCTCGGCCAGCCGGTCTACATGCTCATCCCGCAGGTCGTCGGCTTCCGCCTCACGGGGAAGTTACACGAGGGCGCCACGGCGACCGACCTCGTGCTGGCCGTCACACAGATGCTCCGCGCCTACGGCGTCGTCGATAAGTTCGTCGAGTTTTTCGGTCCGGGCCTCAGCCGGCTGACGGTGCCGGACCGCGCCACCATCGCCAACATGGCGCCCGAATACGGCGCGACCATGGGCTTCTTCCCGGTGGACAGCGAGACCATCGACTTCCTCCGACGCACGGGCCGCGACGAGTCCATCGTCCAGCTCGTCGAGCGCTACACAAAAGAGCAGGGCCTCTTCCGGACAGACGCCACGCCGGACCCCGAGTTTATCGACATCATCACGCTCGATCTCGCGTCGGTCGTCCCGAGCCTCGCCGGCCCCAAGCGGCCGCAGGACCGCATTCCGCTGTCCGATGTCCAACGCGTGTTCGCGACGTCCCTCAAGACGCCGCCCGGCCCGAAAGGCTTTGGCTTGAGCTCCGAGGCGGTGGCCAAAACAGGGAAATACCAGGACGATAAAGGCATCATGCTGGACATGGCCCATGGCGACGTGGCCATCGCGGCCATCACGAGCTGCACGAACACGAGCAACCCGTCGGTGATGATCGGCGCCGGCCTCGTGGCGAAAAAGGCCGTCGAGCGCGGCCTGACGGTGAAGCCGTTCGTCAAAACCAGCCTCGCGCCGGGGTCGAAGGTCGTTACCGACTACCTGGAGGCCGCCGGCCTGCAGCCGTACCTCGATCAGCTTGGCTTTAACGTCGTCGGCTACGGCTGCACGACGTGTATCGGCAACTCGGGCCCGCTCAACGAGCCGGTCGTGAAGGCCATCAAGGAGGGCAACCTCATCGTCTCCGGCGTGTTATCGGGCAACCGCAACTTCGAGGGTCGCATCCACCCGAACGTCCAGGCCAACTTCCTCGCCTCGCCGCCCCTCGTGGTGGCGTACGCGCTGGCCGGGACGGTGGACATCGACCTCACGAAGGACCCGCTCGGGACGGACACCGCCGGCAAGCCGGTGTACCTGAAGGAGATCTGGCCGACCAGCAAGGAGATCCAGGAGGCGGTTAGCCGCTTCCTCACGCCGGCGATGTTCAAGAAAGAGTACACGGGCATCGAGACATCGAACGAGGATTGGAACCGGATCAAGATCCCCGAGGGCTCCATCTACGAGTGGAGCACGGAGTCGACCTACATCCAGGAGCCGCCGTATTTCGATCACCTAACCCGGGTAACCCCTACGATCGCGCCGATCCGTAGCGCGCGCGTACTGGGCATCTGGGGGGATTCGACGACGACGGACCACATCTCCCCCGCCGGCGACATCAAGGACGACGGGCCTGCCGGCAAGTATCTGGCCGCCAACGGGGTGTCGTATCTCGACTTTAACTCCTTCGGCTCCCGCCGCGGAAATCACCAGGTGATGATGCGCGGCACGTTTGCCAATATCCGCATCAAAAACAAACTCCTCCCCGGCACGGAAGGCGGCATCACGAAGTATCTCCCGACGGGTGAGACGCTTTCGATTTACGACGCGTCGATGAAATACCAGGCCGTTGGCACGCCGCTCATTCTGTTCGCCGGCAAGGACTACGGGATGGGCTCCAGCCGCGACTGGGCGGCGAAGGGCACGATCCTCCTCGGAGTGAAGGCCGTCATCGCCGAGAGCTTCGAACGCATCCACCGCTCGAACCTGATCGGGATGGGGGTGCTGCCACTCCAGTTCAAAAACGGCGAGACCTACGCCTCACACGGTCTGGATGGCACAGAGACGTTCGACGTGCCGGTGACGGATGACGTGAAACCGCGGCAGGACATCGCGGTGACGGCAACGAAGGCGGACGGCTCGAAGGTGTCGTTTACGACCACCTGCCGGCTCGATACGCTGGTTGAGGTGGATTATTACCGCAACGGCGGGATCCTGCATTACGTGCTGCGGAATTTCCTGAATCGGGCGGCGGTGGGGGTTTAGGAGGGGGCGCCTTTGGCGGAAAAGGGATACAGACGCCAGGTATGGCGTCTGTACGGGGGCGGAGCGGGGGAGAGGCGGAGCGGGGGAGAGGGGGCGCATAGGCCTCTGGCCCGGGGAGCATCAGGCGGGGGCGCATAGGCCTCCCGGGGAGCATCAGGCGGGGGCGCATAGGCCTGGCCCGGGGAGAGGCGGAGCGGGGGAGAGGCGGAGCGGGGGCGCATAGGCCTGGCCGGGGGCGCATAGGCCTGGCCGGGGGAGCATCAGGCGGGGGCGTAGTCCCGCTCGATGCGGCCGTCGACGAGTTCGACGATGCGGCTTCCGTAGCCGGCGATTTCGGCGCTGTGGGTGACCTGGATAATCGTCACGCCCTCGTTGTTCAGGGTATTGAGGGTTTCCATCACTTCCCGGGCCTGGTTGGAGTGCAGGTTGCCGGTCGGCTCGTCGGCCAGGATGAGGCTGGGCTGGATGATGAGCGCCCGCGCGATGGCGACGAGCTGTTGCTGGCCGCCGGAGAGCTGGTTGGGGAAAAGGTCTTTTTTGGCGACGATGTTGAATCGATCCAGCATCTCCGCCACCCGACCTTTCCGCTCGGCGCCCTTGATTTTACTGTAGAGGAGCGGCGTTTCCAGGTTTTCGTAGACCGTGAGGTCGTCGATGAGGTGGTAGGCCTGGAAGACAAAGCCGATCTCCTCGCGGTGGAGGGTGGTGCGTTGTTTTTCGGAGAGGGCGTGGACGGGTTTGCCATCGAACAGGTAGGCGCCCTCAGTCGGTTCGTCGAGGAGCCCGAGGATGTGGAGGAGGGTAGATTTGCCGGCGCCGGAGGGCCCCATGATGCTGACGAAGGAGCCGGCGTCGATGGTGAGGTCGATGTTGCGGAGGATGAAATGCCGGGTAAAGCCCTGGGTAAAGGACTTGGTGATGGCGTTGAGTTGGATCATGGGGTTGTGTTTGGGGCGTGTGTAGGGGCGCACGGCCGAGCGCCTGTTGTGGAGACGCAACATGTTGCGTCTCCAGGTGGGTACCGCAATCATTCATATCGCAAACTATCCACCGGGTCCGCCAGCGCGGCGCGGATGGCCTGAAGGCTTACGGTGGCGAGGGCGACCAGCAGAACCAGCACGCCCGCGCCGACGAACAGGGCGAGCGACAGATCGATCCGGTACGCAAATCCATCCAACCAGCGCTGCATGGCTACCCAGGCCGCCGGCGTGGCGATCAGGAACGCAAACCCGATCAGGATAACGAACTCGCTGGCGATGAGCATCACGAGGTGCGGCGACGAGGCGCCGAGCACTTTGCGGATTCCGATCTCCTTAGTCCGCCTCGCCACGGTGAGCGTGGCGAGTCCGAACAGACCGAGGCAGGCGATAAATACGGCCAGGCCTGACGCCATGCCGACCATCCGGCCCAGTTCCTGCTCCTGCCGGTACTGGCTCTCGAGCGCCTGATCCAGAAACGTATAGGCGAACTCCTGCTCGGGCGCCACGGCTTTCCATGCCGCTTCGAGCCGGCCGATGGCGTCGCGAACTTCCCCCGCACGGAGGCGGATGGCGAGTTTTGGGGAGTCCGACTGGCCGGCGTTCTGATCGGACACTCCCTGAAGTATCGCGGTGGGGTCCTGGACGAGAGCCAGCGGCATCACTTCCGTGTGGAGCGAGGCGTAGTTAAAATCCCGCACGACGCCCACGATTCGATGCGGCCCGAAATCCCCGGAGAGTTGGGCATTCAGCGGGTCCGTCCACCCGTAGGCGGCCACGAAGGCCTCGTTCACAATGATCCCCTGTTGGTGATCGGACGGGATTTCATCCGAGAAATTGCGGCCGGCGACCATCTCCATCCCCATCGCTTCGACATAGGCCGGGTCGACCACGTTGAGGTTAAACTCCCGAAACGAGCCGTCGTTGGCCCGGTAGCCAGCGCGGAGCCACGAGCCGCCGCCCATCACGAACCGCGCGCTACCGACCGCGGCGACTCCTGGATCGCCGGCGAGTTCGTTCCGCAACCGTTCCACGATCGGCAGGCCCTGCTCGGGTGACACGCCGGTGTCCACGATCACCACCTGCTCCCGCTCGAAACCGAGGTCGCGGTTTCGAATGTAGTCCAGTTGGGACCGGATGACCAGCGTGCCGGCGATCAGGGCAATTGAGACCACAAACTGGACGGCGATAAGGCTCCTTCGCAACCAACTGCCGCGCCGGCCGGCGATGACGGCTCCCTTCAGCACCTGAATGGGCCGATAGTCGGACATAACAAAGGCCGGATACGCCCCTGACAGCAAACCGACACCCAGGAAGAGGGCCAGCGCCGCCATCACAATCGTGCCGTCAAGCGTCAACGTCAATTGCTGGCCGGCGAGTTCGTTGAACAGGGGTAGGGCAAGGGACGCAAGTCCGAACCCGCCGATCAACGTAAGGGCCGTGAGCACCAGCGTCTCGCCCCAGAACTGCCGCATGAGTTGGGGCCGGCTGGCTCCTACGGCCTTGCGAATCCCCACCTCCGTCGCCCGGCCGGCCGATCGTCCGATGGCCAGGATGGTGAAGTTGATGCAGGCGATCACCAGGATCAAGGATGCAATGGCCGCGAGGAGATACGAATACCCCGGATCGCTGACGAGAGCGATGCCCTGTGGGATCGCGGGATTGAGATGGATATCCGTCATCGACTGAAGACCGATGGTATACTGGCCCGGGGACACCTGGTCGCCGAGCGCCGAGGCGATCATGGCCGGAAATTTGGCTTCGAGGGACGCGGCGTCGACCCCGGGGCGCAGGAGGATGTACGTTTCGGGTACGACGTTAAACCAGGCCTGATGCGCACGAGGCGGCCAGATTCGGCCGTCGCCGACTTCGAAGGGCAGCAAGACATCAAACTGGATGCTGCTGGTAGCCGGCGGATTCGCCACGACGGCCTGGACCACAAACGCCTCGAAGGCCTCGTCGCCGACGCGGATAGAGACCGTATTCCCGATCACCTCAGGCGTACCGAAGATCCGACTGGCGGCGTCCTCCGTGAGCACCGCCCCGTTTTGCCCGGAAAGCGCCGTGCGGGGATCGCCGGCGATCCCTTCGAAATCAAACAGGTCGAAAAAGTGCCGATCTACGAGTCGGATCGATTCCATGAAGCGGTCGTCCTCGTACTGCACCAGGTTTTCGAAGGCGACCACGCGGGTGAACGCCTCCACCTCCGGGTAGGTGGCTGCCAGCGTTGGTCCGAGGGGGAGCGGGGTGACGCTGTTGAAGTACGTCTGCCCCCCGTCGTAGGCCTCGCGGACCCAGGCGCGATGGAGGCGGTCGGCGTGGGTGTGGAAGCGGTCGTAGCTCCATTCGGAGCGGACGAAGAGGAAGATCAGGACGCTGCAGGCGATCCCGACGCTGAGGCCGACGATATTGATGCCGGCGTAGCCTTTGTCGCGCCAGAGGGTGCGTAGGGCGAGGGTGAGGTAGTTTTTTAGCATATGGGGGAGACGGGTATAGAGACGCCAGGTATGGCCCGACGCCAGGTATGGCCCGACGCCAGGTATGGCCCGACGCCAGGTATGGCCAGACGCCAGGTATGGCCAGACGCCAGGTATGGCCAGACGCCAGGTATGGCCAGACGACAGGTATGGCGGGGAGACGCCAGGTATGGCGGGGAGACGCCAGGTATGGCGGGGAGACGCCAGGTATGGCGTCTTTACGGCTCGGGTTATTCGTAGCGGAGGCTGCGGACGGGGTCGGCGAGGGCGGCGCGGAGGGCCTGGTAGGCGACGGCCACCAGGGCGACGACCACCGCCAGCGCGCCGGCGATGAGGAACACATCCGCCCCCAGATCCACCCGATACGCAAAGCCATCCAGCCAGCGACGGACGCCGAAGTAGGCCACGGGAATGGCGATCACCAGGGCGGCGATGACCAGCACCAGGAACTCCCGAGAAAGAAGCGCCACGAGGTCCGCCACCGAGGCGCCGAGGACTTTGCGGATCCCGATCTCCTTGGACCGCCGCTCGGAGGCGTACGCCGCGAGGCCAAAGAGTCCCAGCGAGGCGATCAGCAGCGCCAGAAAGGTGAAATAGCCGAAGGCCTGGCCGAGCCGGCGTTCGGATGTATAGAGGTCGTCGAAAACCTCGTCGAGGAACGCGTATTCGACCGGGTAATCCGTGAAGCCATCCATCGTCTCGGTAATAAAGGCGAGGCTGGCCGGTATGTTATTTCCAGAGATGCGGATGGCCAGGTGATTGTACCAGTTGCCACTCATCCGAACCATCATCGGCGCGATCGGGAGATGGAGCGAGTGGAGGTGGAAGTCTTTCATCACCCCTACCACGTGCCCAGTTTCCATGAACCGTTTCCCGACAGCCGTATCCGGCGTCCATCCCAGCGCCGCGACGGCCGTCTCGTTCAGGATGACGGCTTCGAGCGAGTCGGATGTAAATTCCGGCGTAAACGGCCGGCCGGCGACGATAGGGATGTCGAATACCTCAAAGAAGTCGTACCCGACATTCGCCTGGTAGACCGACAGGGTTCGATCCCCTTCACGCCCTTCCCAGGAGCTCACCCCGTTGGACGAGCCGATGTTCGTCGGCAACGAACTGACGGCGGTCACCCCGACCACATCCGGATGACGACCGAAGGCAGCCTCCAACACATCGGCTTCCTGTCGCAAGGCCGAATCACGAATCGGGACGGTGACGATGTGTTCGCGGGTATACCCGAGCGCCTTTTGCTGGATGTAATCGAGCTGGCGATAGATGATGAGGCTGCCGGCGATCAATACGATGGATGCCGTGTACTGGAAAATGATCAGCCCACGTTGCACCACAGAGCGATCCGTCCCTCCGGCAAGCACACCCTTGAGCGATTGGATAGGCCGCAACCGGGACATGTAGAGCGCGGGATAACTGCCGGAGAGTAGACCAACTGCCAGGACGAGGATCGCGAGTAGCGGGTAGAGCAATGGCTCCTCCCAGGCCAGCATGACAGGACGGTCGATGAGCGTGGCGAAGACCGGCGTGCTGAACCAGGCCAGCAAGACGCCCAGGCCGAGCGCGAAAAACGCCATCAACACCGATTCGCTGATGAATTGGACGATGATTTGTGTGCGATGGGCTCCGATCGACTGGCGCAACCCGACTTCCTTGGCCCGTTTGATCGACCGCGCGATGGCCAGATTCATGTAGTTGATGCCGGCCAGCAGCAGAATCACGATACCGATCGCTCCGAAGAGGTACACGTAGCGGATGTCGCCGGGGGCCCCGAGGTCGAAGTTGACATCGGAATGCAGGTGGATATCGGTCATCGGCTCGACGATGTACTCGTAATTGCCGGCCTCTTCCGCGCCCACGTGCCGCAACACAAAGTCGGGCATGGTGGCCTGCAGCGCGTCCTGATCGGCGCCTTCGCGCACCCGGAAGTAGGTATACCACGAGTTGTTCGTCCAGTAAGCCAGGCTGCTCGCATAATCCGAGTTGGCCATGATGGGGAGGATAAAATCGAACGTAAAGTGGGCGTTGTCCGGTACGTCGGCCACGACGGCGTCGACCCGGAGCGGCAACGTGCCGGCCCAATATTGCACCTCGACGACCTGCCCGATGGGGTCTGCCTCTCCGAACATCCGCTTCGCGAGGGTCGCCGAAATGGCCATGCCATCTGGAGAGCGGAGCACCGTGGAAACATCGCCCCGCTCAAGCGGGAACGGCATGACATCGAAGAAACTCGAATCCGCCCAGATGCCCTGCTCAAAGAAGTGCGCGTCCCCGATGCCGATCAGCACACTGATCGAGGAGAGGGCGGTGGCGTGTGCCACCTGGGGAAAGTCGGCCTCGAGGGTGCGGGCGAGCGGAGCCGGCGTGACGGCGAACATATCGCTGCCCATGAACACATTGTTCGGTTGCCGTTCGACGATGCGGAAGACCCGGTCCGCACCCGGGTGGAAGCGGTCGTAACTCAGCTCGTATCGAATAAACGAGGCGATCAGCAGGAAACAGCCGATGCCGAGCGCCAGACCCAGGATGTTGAGTCCGCTGTAGAGCTTCTGCTGCCGCATGGTGCGGAGGGCGATCTTGAGGTAGTTTTTGAGCATGGCGGTGCTGTCTTAGGAGCGCACGGTCGGCTGTGAGGAGACGCCATGTATGGCGTCTTTACGGTGTTTGGGTCATTCGTAGCGGAGGCTTTTCACCGGGTCGGCGAGGGCGGCTTTGATGGATTGATACCCCACCGTAAGCCAGGCAATGAGCAGGGTGGCGAGGCCGGCCAGGGCGAACACGCCCCAGCCGAGTTCGGTGCGGTAGGCGAACCCGTCCATCCAGCGATCCATCACAAACCAGGCGACCGGGAACGCGAGGACACACGCCCAGAGGACCATCCGCGTGAACTCCCTCGACAACATCAGGAGGATGACCGGTACGCTCGCCCCGAGCACCTTGCGCACGCCGATCTCCTTGGTGCGCTGCTGGGTGATGAACGACGCGAGTCCGAATAATCCGAGGCAGGCGATCAGGATGGCCAGCGCGGTGAAGCCGGTGAACATCTGGCCCAGCCGGCGCTCGCGCTCGAAGAGCCGGCCGAAGTCTTCGTCGAGAAAGAAATAGCGAAAAGGAAACCCCGGCTCGTACGTCGTCCAGGTCGATTCCAGGAACGCGAGGGTCGCCGGCATGTCCCCCGGGCGGACGCGCACGACGACATTCGTGAACGCCTGCGGTCCGGGATAAAAGATCATCCCTTTGATTTCCAGCTGCATCGACTCCAGGTGAAAGTCGCGCACGACGCCTACGACCGTCCGCATCTCATCCGTCCCATCGTCGTTTCGGGATACCCAGGCCACCTTCTTGCCGACGGCCTCCTCGGGCGACCACCCGAATAACCGGGCCCCGGTTTCGTTGAGCAGAAACGCCTGGGTGGAGTCCGACGTCACGTCGCTCGAAAAAGGCCTGCCGGCGGCCATCTCCAGCCCGAGGGTCTCGATGTACGTGTCGCTGATCGAGGCTACCTTCAGGTTTTTAAGGTCCTCGTTGGTCCCGCCCTCCGGACGAAACACGGTGTCGTTCATAAACCGTCCAGGGACTCCATTGCCCGCGGCGACGTGTTCCACGCCTGGATGGGCCTGCAACGCATCACTCAACGCCGGGTAGTGCCGGCGCATAGCCTCGGTTTCGATGGGAAGCACCACCGCCTGCGCCCCGCGAAACCCGAGGTCGCGCTCTTGCATGAACCGCAACTGGTTGTACATCACGCCGGTGCCCACCAGCAACATCATCGAAATTGCGAACTGGGTGACCACCAGCACACGTCGCATCCACAGTCCACGTGCGCCGGTGGTGAACTGGCCCTTCAGGATTTCTATCGGGCGAAACGACGAAAGCACGACGGCGGGATAAAGCCCGGCCAGCAATCCGGCCGTGAGGGCGACACCCAGCAACCCGAGCGCGATCGCGGGATCGCGGAAGAGGTCGAGCGAGAGCGACTTCCCGGACAGCGTATTCATTACCGGCAACAACGCCACCATGAGGGCGAGGGCGATCACCATGGCCACGATCGCCATCAGGACCGACTCGCCAAGAAACTGCTGCACCAGGCGCCGGCGATCCGACCCCAACACCTTACGCAGCCCCACCTCCCGGGCCCGATTCGCCGATCGAGCCGTCGAAAGGTTCATGAAGTTGATGCAGGCGATGAGCACGATAAAAACGGCCACCGCGAGCAGGATATACACGTACTGGATATCGCCGTTGACCGCGAAGTCGTTTTCGGCCTTCGAGTGCAGGTGGATGTCGCGCAGGGGCATGAGATAAAAGCCGTAGCGGACGCCCGAAGTGAGGAGTGCCTCGTAACTCTGCCCGGTCGCCTGTTGAAGCTGCGGGCCGGCGTAGGTGCGCACCAGATCCGGGAATTTGGCCTCCAACACGTCGCCGGCATGCCCTTCTCGCAGGAGCACGTAGGTATAAAACGAATTGCCGATCCACTCCGGGCTTCGGCTGCGGTCCTGGCTGAGGAGCGCGCCCAGCATGTCGAACTGGAAGTGGGTGTTGTCCGGCATATCCGAAATCACCCCCGTCACCGTGAGGTCGAGCTGGTTGTCCAGCGTCAGCGTCTTTCCCAAGGGATCCGCCTCACCGAAATAGCGACGTGCGGTAGATTCAGTGATGACTAAACCATCGGGTCGGTTGAGGGCAGTACGGGCATTCCCCTGCAAGAAGTGAAAAGAAAAGACCTCAAAAACCGTCGAATCCGCCCAGAAAAAGTCCTCCTCGTAAAACGAGCGGTCACCGCTACGCAGCAGGACACGCCCTGTGCCCCAGATCCTGGCGGCGGACTCGACCTCCGGGTAGTCCTGTCGCAACGCCGCTGCCATCGGGGCCGACGTGGTGGCCGAGTTAAAGGTCTGGCCGGCGAGGGCGCCTTCCAGATGCACGCGGTAGATCCGGTCCGCCCGCTTGTGCATCGATTCGAATAGCAACTCGTCGCGGACGTACAGCAAGATCAGGCAACACGCCGCCAGCCCGACCGCGAGACCGAAGATATTGATAAACGCGTAGCTTTTATGCCGGCGTAGGTTACGCAGGGCGATGGTGAGGTAGCTTTTGAGCATAACGGTTGGTTTTTAAAGGGCGGAGGAGGGGCGCCTGTCCGCGCCGCGCCCGCCAGCACCCATCACGCCGGCGCGATGTAGCGTTGCTTCAAGAAGTTCTCCGTGACGATGTGTCCGTCGAACAAGTGGACGATCCGATGGCTGTATTCCGCGTCTGCCGGCGAGTGCGTCACCATGGCGATGGTGGTGCCGGCTTCATTGAGTTGGGTGAGCAGCGCCATCACCTCCTCGCCGTGGGTCGAGTCCAAGTTACCCGTCGGCTCGTCCGCGAGGATCAGCTTCGGCGAGGCCACGACAGCCCGCGCGATGGCCACGCGCTGCTGTTGTCCACCCGAAAGCTGTTGGGGAAAGTGGCCCTTCCGGTGGGTGATCTGCACCCGATCCAGCGACGCCGTCACCCGCTGCTCCCGCTCCGAGGTCGACATCCCCAGATACAACAGGGGCAGCTCGACGTTTTCGTACACCGTCAGTTCGTCGATCAGATTGAAGCTCTGGAACACGAAGCCGATGTTGCCCTTGCGTAGGCCGGCGCGCTGGCGCTCGGACATGTTGGCGGTCTCGTGCCCGAGGAAGGTATACGAGCCCTCCGACGGGCTGTCCAGCAACCCGAGGATGTTCAAGAGGGTCGATTTCCCGCAGCCCGAGGGGCCCATGATCGAGATGAACTCGCCCTCTTTAATTTCCATGTTGACGTTGTTGAGGGCCGTAGTCTCGACCTCCTCCGTCACGTACGCCTTCTTGAGGTTGGTGGCTTTGATCATACCGTTAATACTGTTGGTGGGTTGAACGTATTCGCGTTGAACGTTGGTGCATTGGGCGATGCCAGGCCAGTGCCCTGCAAGGCGTGTGGAGTTGTGCCTAGCGAAGAACGAGGCGATCGACATCGCCGAAGGTTTCATACGACGAAGTGACGACCTGCTCGCCGGCCTCGAGCCCTTCCAGGACTTCGTACACCAGTGGATTCTGCCGGCCGAGGCGGACGGGCCGTTTCACCGCGAAGTCGCCGGACGGATCGACGACGTACACCCAGTTGCCTCCGGTCGACTGGTAGAAGCCGCCCCGGGCCACGGTGATCGCCTCGCCCAGATCGCTCATCTCAAGACCCAGCCGAATCGTTTGCCCGCGACGGATGTCGGGCGGAGTTTCGCCCACGAAGGTGAGGTCCACCTCGAACCGTCCCTCGCGCACCTCGGGGTAGACGCGGGTCGTCTCCATCGCGTACTCGATGCCGGCGATAGGCTGTGTCGTGGCGCGCTGACCTCGAATGACGCGGTTGATGTAGTACTCGTCGATGCCGGCGCGGACCTTGAAGCCGTCGAGCACGTCCACCTGGCCAAACCGGAAGCCAGCGCCTTTCATCTCGCCGAGTTCGGCGTTGAGGGCCGTCAGCTGGCCGGCGAGCGGCGCACGAACGGTGAGGTTTTCCAGCTGCTCTTGCATCACCTGAAAGTTGGCGTCCATGCGATCCACGGCGATGACCATGCGCTGGACCTGCAGCGCCTGCCGGAGCGAATCCTGTCGAAATGACTGCTGCGTCAGATCGCGACGGCGCTCCCAGTACTCGTATTCGTCCTTCACCGTCTGAAACTCCCGCTCGGAGATCACATGCTTCTCGAACAGCTCCTGGTTACGCTCCAGGTCGCGACGCAGGCGCAGGACGTTGTAATCCATGTCCGTCAGCTGCTGCCGGCGGGTCAGGTTGCCCTCCTCGATCTGGAACCGCGTCTGTTCCAGCTGGCTGATCTGCTCCAGGCGCTGGGACTCCGTGTTCAACAGGCTCAGTTGCAACGTGCTGTTCGAGAGCCGGAGGATGGGCTCGTCATCTTCTACCATCGCACCCTCCTGGACGTAGATCTCCTCGATCCGCCCGCCCTCGACGGCGTCCAGGTAGACCGTCGTGCGGGGCAACACGTTGCCCGTGATCGAAATCCGTTCCTGGAAGGGCTCAAACGAGACGGTTGAAATCGTGAGCCGCTCGCGATCCACATTCAACTTCCGACCGCCGGTCGTCGACCACAACGCATACGCGATCAGGGCGATCACCAGGGCGCCTCCCACGAATTGAAACAGCCGGCTCCGGGTCCAGAAGGTTCGCGCCAGCTGACGGTCCATGCCTTCGCCGCCGCCCATGCGCCGGCCGGCGCCCTCGCCGCTCTGGTGTGAGGCAGGGCGCAAAAGGACGGAGATATCGGGTTTGGAATCAGGGGCTTCGCTCATAGGTCGCTTGGTTTTGTAGAGGATCGTATGTCAAGATGAGTGCCATTCACACTAAGTCGTTTATTTCATATAGTTTAAGTATCCATCCGGATCCTGCTCTTGCACGAAGAGGTGTTCGCCGGCGTACCATTCGGTGTCCGAATCCGAACACTTGCCGCAGGTAAAATGCTTGTGGCGCCTATATTGGGCCCTGGAACGATGTTTGGAGATCGTCGCCTTCCCCGCGCCTCATCCCCCCGTCTAATTTCCTATGATGAGTGACTTTGGCAGCCTATTGATCGTGGACGACGACGCAGACGTCTTGCAGGCCGCGCGCCTGTTATTGAAGAAACATGCGCGCCGCGTCCATACCGAAAACCGGCCCGAGCGCATCCCCGAGTTGCTGCAGAATGAAACGTACGACATCATTCTGCTGGACATGAACTTCACGCGCGATGTCGCGAGCGGCCGGGAGGGTTTTTTCTGGTTGGATAAGATTCTCGCGATCGACCCGGCGGCCGTGGTCGTGCTCATCACCGCGTTCGGGGATGTGGAGATGGCGGTAAACGCGATCAAAGCCGGCGCCACGGATTTTGTGCTCAAACCGTGGCAAAACGAGAAGTTGCTCGCGACGTTGACGGCAGCGCGTCGGCTGCGCTCGTCAAGGGCCGAGGCCGGCATGCTGCGCGACACCCGGCGTCAGCTGATGTCCGACATGGACCAGCGCTACCAGGACTTTGTAGGGGAGTCGCCGGCCATGCAACGCGTGTTCGAGCAGATCGACAAAGTAGCCGACACGGATGCGAGTGTGCTCATTCTGGGGGAAAACGGAACGGGCAAAGAGCTCGTTGCCCGCGCCCTCCACCGACACTCCCTGCGCGCGGAGCACCCCTTTGTGGGCGTGGACATGGGCGCCGTGGCGGACACGCTCTTCGAGAGCGAGCTGTTCGGCCATGTCCGCGGCGCGTTCACCGACGCCCGGGAGGACCGCATGGGGCGTTTCGAGATGGCTTCGAAGGGGACGCTGTTCCTCGACGAAATCGGCAACCTGTCGCTCGCCAAGCAATCGAAGCTGCTCACGTCGCTCCAGCAGCGCGAGATCGTCCGTATCGGATCCAATAAACCTGTTCCCATTGACGTCCGGCTCATCTGTGCGACGAACATGCCGCTGTACGAGATGGTGGATGCGGGGACTTTCCGGCAGGATCTCCTCTACCGTTTCAACACGGTCGAAATCCACCTCCCCCCCCTGCGCGAGCGCCCGGAGGACATCGAGCCTCTGGCCAACCACTTCCTGCAGCGTTTTGCCCGAAAATACGGCCGGCCCGTGCATGCTCTGGCGGCGGCGGCTATCGCACAGTTGAAGGCGTACCACATGCCGGGCAACGTCCGCGAGTTGGAGCACATGATCGAGCGAGCGGTGATCATGACGGAATCGAACACCTTGCAGCGGGAGGATTTTTTCTTCGCGGGGACGCGCAAGCCCGACGCGGAGGGGCTCGTGTTCGACGCGTACAATCTCGAGGAGGTCGAGCGCACCGTAATCCGTAAAGCGCTAGACAAACACGAGGGCAACATCAGCAAGGCAGCAAAGGAACTGGGCCTGACACGTGCCGCCCTCTACCGCCGGCTGGAGAAATATCGGTTATGATCGCTCCATGAAAGGCTTCCGCATCCAGTGCGCCTTGCGCGTGATAATGCTCGCCTGCACAATACTCGCCGGCATCTACGGCGCGCTGACGTATGCGTCCTTGCTGCTGGGCGGGGTAGCTGCCGTGTTGACAGGAGGACAACTCATTTCGCTCATCCGGTTCGTCGACCGCACGAACCGCGAGTTGAGCCGGCTGCTGCTCGCCATCCGATATTCAGACTTCTCGCAGGCCTTCCACGCCGCAGGATTGGGGGGATCGTTCAGCGAGCTCGGACAGGCGTTCACCGCCGTCATGGAGGACTTCCGAAAGGCGCGCGCGGAGAAGGAGGAGCACGTGTTGTACCTGAACACGGTCATTCAGCACATCGGTATCGGCCTCCTCGCCTTCCAGCAGCAGGGGAGCATCGGTCTGATCAACAACGCGGCGAAACGATTGCTGCGTGTACCGTATCTGAAAAATGTGCGGGCGCTGGGCGATTTCAGCGTCGAACTGGTGGAAACGCTACTCGGGATGCACGCCGGCGACAAAGCCCTCGTCAAGGTTGTCGATGGAGACGAACTGCTGGAGTTGGTCATGTATGCGACGGAATTCCGCCTGCACGGCCAGCTCTACACCCTCGTGTCGATCCAGGATATCCAGGCCGAACTCGAGGAGAAAGAAATTCAGTCGTGGCAAAAGCTCGTCAGCGTCCTTACCCACGAGATCATGAATTCGATCACACCGATCGCCTCGATGGCGGACACGGCGAACGATCTATTGAGGGACCTGGCGCCGAACGGTCCGGCCGACGAAGCCCGGGAAACGCTCGACGATGTACACATGGCGATGCAGACCATCGCGCGGCGCAGCCAGCATCTGCTCCACTTCGTCAATGCCTATCGGAGCCTGACTCGCATTCCCCGGCCGAACCTCGGTATTTTCCCGATCCATAAGTTGTTTGGAGCGATCGAACACCTGTTCCGCACGTCGCTCGAAGAGGCTCGTATCGCGTTGGAGATCTCCATCGATCCGGTGGAACTGGATGTCACGGCGGACCCCGAGTTGATCGAGCAGGTGCTGATCAACCTCATCAAAAATGCCATCGAGGCGTTGCGAGGGCGGCCGGATGCGCGCATCGCCCTCATCGCTCGGATGTCGGCGCGCGGTCGAACGGTCATCCAGGTACGTGACAACGGGCCAGGTATCCCGCCGGAAGCCGTCGACCGGATCTTTATCCCATTTTACACCACCAAAAAAGAGGGCTCCGGTATCGGACTCAGCCTGTCGCGCCAGATCATGCGGCAGCACGGCGGCGCTCTGAGCGTCGTCTCGGAGCCGGACCTACGGACGACGTTTACGCTTCGCTTTTGAGCGCATGAAGTGCGCAAGATTCGGGTCGATCCACCGGTGCCGGCAGCGTATTCTGGTGTAGTTTCCAACCAGATCAAGACGACCATGACGACCGACTACGAGCGCATCGAGCGCGCCATTCGCTTTCTAGAAGACCACGTGAACGACCAGCCCCGCCTGGACGACATCGCGGAGTACGTCCACCTGAGCCCGTTTCACTTCGAGCGGCTGTTTAAACGCTGGGCCGGCGTGACGCCGAAGCAGTTTTTGCAGTACCTCACGCTGGGATACGCCAAGGAGCGCCTGAGCGAGTCGGCCTCGGTGCTCGAAGCCGCGCTGGACAGCGGGCTATCCGGCCCGGGCCGGCTACACGATCTGTTTGTCACCGTCGAGGCGGTCACGCCCGGTGAGTTCAAGCAGCAGGGTGCCGGCGTCGTCATCCGGTACGGGTTTCACGAGACCCGGTTCGGGTGGTGCTTCATCGGGCTGACGGAGCGGGGCATCTGCCATATGGCGTTCAATCCGCCCGGACCCGAGCCCGTAGCCGAGCTAGCCGCACGGTGGCCTGGTGCCGTGTTGGTGGAGGCGCCGGCGGAAACCGGGGCGTTAGTGGACCGCATCTTTGGTGAGACGACAGCGAATGGCGCCCCGCTTCGTCTATTGCTGGGTGGCACCAACTTCCAGGTGCAGGTCTGGCAGGCCCTGCTGCGGGTCCAGCCAGGGCAGGTGGTGTCGTACGAGGAACTGGCGCATGCGCTGGGCCGGCCTGCGGCCACCCGCGCCGTGGCGAGCGCCGTCGCGAAAAATCCCATCGGCTATTTAATCCCCTGCCATCGGGTCATCCGAAAGTCCGGCCACTTCGGGCAGTACCACTGGGGGAGTGCGCGCAAGAAGGCGATGGTGGGGTTTGAGGCGGCTATGAAGCCTGTGCAGAGCCCCGATTAATCCAGGCCACGAAAAGGGCTGCTATCCTTTAGAAACTGTTGGGATTTCCACAGCCCAATGCATTGTCATCCCCGCGCAGGCGGGGATCCAGCCATCAGACAGGCATTTTCCTGGGTCCCCGCCTGCGCGGGGATGACTTGCTCCTTATGCAATACGCAAATCTCAACAGTTTTTTAAGGAGTTTTCATCGAACTTCATGAGCCTTTCTTCCGGCAATTCAAAGGTCGATCCATCAGAGAATTCTACAAGATACATGATCAGACCACCGTCCTCCCTGATACCACAAATTGAGGCCAGCTGTTCGGTTTTGCAGGATTCTTCGGGAGCGAGTCGAACGCGCACAGTATCTCCCCAGTGGAATTCGAATTTGTCACTCATGTGAATCACCTTTTATTGGCAATCATGGTGTTCTATTTCACCGTATACTTTGTGCTTGCAGGTGCTACATCAAATCATCTTTACACTGGTATCATTCGAGCCGCATAGGGGGAAAATCTTACTGCCTGGCACTCCATTATCCTTGAATATTATCTACAAATAACCAATACTAAAGGAGTGAAGATTTTTCGTATCCAATGCCCGACTAAACGGCACTATATTCACCCCCGGAATCGCGAAGGCTTGCGGTTTCATAGCAATCATCACCGTCCAGAATCACCCGCAAACACAATTCTCCAAAGTCGATCATGGCCACAGGCTCTTCATAGGACACTTCAGATACCTTGTTTCCGATTTGTCCACACAAACGATCTCTATATCCGAGAGTGTCCTCGTGATACAAGATACCTCCCTCATCTAGAATCGGCCACGTGTATGTATTCAGTATGTTCTCACCAAGAGTAAACTGTACATAATCACGAATAAACGTGATCGCACAGAGCTCTTCCCCTTCGAGAAGCTTTAACCTGGCTGCGAACGATTTCAGGGCTTCCGATTTGATCATCAGTCTTCCTCAATATATATATGCGCCTCTGGATCTTTCTTCCCGACGGTTTGCCCAGTTGCTCGATTTATTTTTTGATTGCGATCATTCATATAGTATACACGGCGTCCCTGTGGAAATGGACCGCCCGTTATGGGATCCATGATAAATACGTCGGAGGCCGAAGCATGCATTCCCTTGCCGCCCGAGCCTCCTGAGTAAACCATTCCTTTACCTCCCGAGGGAGGAGTCGAAGGGCCAACAGCACCGTCGGGAACAGGAATCGCCGTACCCGTCTCCGTAACCACAAAATCTGTCTTCCGGGCTGCACCTGCAATATCTCCCGCCTCCTCAATCGCTCCGACAGCTTTCCCAACCGCCTTCGCCTCATCCCCAAGTCCGGTCACCAGATCTACTACAGCGGTCGCGTCGTCGACAGTCGCCTGACCATCCGCAAGCGTGCTCACGTTGTCAACGAAATCCACAACCTCATCCACGCCGGCCTTTTTCCAGGTATCCAGCTTAAAAAGCTGACTCATGTCGCCGGCATTTTCAGCGGCTTTATAGGCTCGCTTGACGACGTTGTAGGCCGTCTTGAGGCACTTTGGGCACCGCCCATCCGGATCAGTCAGCGTGGCCGGATTGTTCCAGCTGTAGGCATAAGGCGACTTGTCGACCTGGGCAGGATCCAGCGCCAGCAGATCCATACTTCCCCACCGCCCCAGCGCCGGCATGTAATACCGCGCGCCGAAGTAGTCCAGCCCCGTCTCGGCGTCCCGTTCCTTACCGGTAAAGCCTTCTTTTGCGACCGCCCCCGACAGATAACTCCGCCCGGGCATCGTGAGGCCAAAGGGGTAATAGTCCCGCCACTCGACCGTTGTGCCGGCCCCGTTCATCACGAGCCGCGTAGAGCCCAGGGCGTCCTTGTGGTAGTAGAATCGGGCGGCGCCATCATAACGACCCCAGACCGACCCGCCCGAGATAATATTCCAATGCTTGAGGGCCCCTGTGTCAGAGAACACGCCAATAACCTGGCTCCCATCCAAAACGTAATGCTCTCCCGCCGCACTTCCAACTTTCTTCGCGAAGCGCTGGCCGTCGGCGCTATACCGATAGGTAGTCGTTGTGCCCGCGGTGATGGAAATGGGCAGATTACGTTCATCGTACACGGTGGCGGTGATGCCATAGGGCGCCGGGGCCGTCTTCATGTTGCCACTGGCGTCGTAGGAAAAACTCCCCGTCTCGGCATCCCAGGATTCGGCAGTGGTCAGCGCATCCGTGACAGAGGCCAGCCTGTTTGTGCCGGGGGTGTAGGCATAGGTGAGCTGGTCGATCGCGCTACCGGTCTCCCGATTGCGGGTCAGGGCGGTCAGGTTGCCACTTTTGTCGTACGTGACACCCGACACGTCGTACCGCGTGGAGAAGTACCAGTCCCACCCACCCACAGCAAACGGTTGGGGGCCAACTTGCCCGGTGTTGTTCCAGACGGCGTAGGAATAATCCGCCGTCTTCATCCGGTTGAGCGCATCGTAGGTGAAGACGTACCGGTAGCGCTTGTCGATCGCCGCGGCGCCCTGGTTTACGATGGCGGTGGTGACGTTTCCGTCGCCGGCGTACTCATACGTAGCCGCAAAAGGGGTACTTTCCGCGTCCAGATCGATACCCGTTACCCAGCCCCGCAGGTTGTAGGTATACGCCTTTGAATCGCGGTAGGAATTGGTCCCATATTCCGCCAGTTGCACCGTTCTGACGGCGCCGGCCGGATTATAGAGAAGCTGTACATCGGCCAGTGCGGGTTTAATGGAAGTCGTCGAGGCCGAGCTCCTGGCTTCCGTGCCTCGCTCGTTGTAGTCGTACCACTGGTACCAGTTCAGGCTGCCGACGGTCGATTGGATACTGGTCGGCTGATCCTGCCAGTTAAATGCGTAAGTAAATGTCGTATTCAGCGCGTTCGCAATGCCGCCGGCAGCGGCTTCCGTATAGACCCGCTTCCAGGCCGCGCGCTCCTCATTATCGAAGCTGGCCAGCTCGATCTGCCACCGCCCGTTGCTTTTAAAGGCAACGGCTGTGCGATGTGCTTTGCCGTTAAGAACCGCGGGCACCGCATTGATCTGTGTGGAAAATAGCGACCACGGGAAGGTGCTTGTTCCCGGCTTCGCGGCGGTGCCTGCATAGCCATTGGCGGCATCGCCATAGTGATTGACGAACAAGAAATAGCCTGTAGTCGACGTCTCCCAGCTATAGTCCGTCGTCCCAGCCAACGTCGCGAAGCCGATGTTGGTATGGAGCCCGGTGATCGTTGGCCGGCCCAGGTCATCGTATTTCGTGTACAGCACGTCACTTCCCGCGGTCTGGACGGCATCTTGACTAAAGCGGATGTTGCCGGCGGCATCGTACTCGAACTTCACCGTGCCTGCGTCGGGCGAAATGCGCTGGGTGAGTTGGCCCTGGACGTTGTAGGTATTCGTCGTGACGAGGCCGCGCGGATCGACAATCTGCGTCGGGAGGCCGAGCACATTGTACGTAAAGGTCGTGACGGCTTTGTCGGCCGTGTTGTAGCCGGCCACGGATTGTTTGGTGCGGCCGAAGGTGTCGGTGTACGTGCGTGTAATGTGGCCAACTTCGTCGGTTATTTCCTGAAAGCTGTAGTTGGAAGACGAGCCACCGTCGAGTGCGCCCACGTTGTAGGAAGTGACGACATTGGGCGCGGTAACGCCATCGTTCTCCGGTGTAATGTGACTCACCCTTGCCAGGCCATCGCGGCGATACTGCGTCTCGACGTATGGATTGGTGCCGCTCCCGTACTGCGTGCGAGCCGTGGCGGCGAAGCCCGCATGATAGGCGCCGGCCGTCGCGTGGCTGTACGGCTTCCACTGGCGGACCTTTGCACCGGCGGACGAGGTGCCTGGCAGATACTCGGTATGCCCGACGATGTACACGCTACCGTCCTTCGTTTGCGATTGTAGCGGCCGGCCGAGACCGTCGTAGAACGACAGCGTTTCATAGGCGAGCCCACCGGCGTGGAACTGTTTGGTGAGCACCTGGAATGGCGCCGTGGTCGTCGTGTACGTAAAGGTAGTAACCGTATTCGACGGACTCATCCGGTCCTTGACCCCCTGGAGCCGGCCGAAATTGTCGTACTCGTAGGTGCGTGTGTGCTCATTTTCATCTTTCACGGTGGTAATCAGGCCGAACGATGCGTCGTAACCGAACTCGACTGACAGCCCGCTTCTGGCTACCGTCTTGAGCAGCCCCGGGGGGATGACGCTTGTGCCTGTTGTGCCGGTGAAGTACGTCAGGGTGATCACCTTCCCGCGCGGGTCCTTGGTGGAAGTAGGGAGACCGTGTTCGTTATAGGCGGTGGTCTCGTCCTTTTTCTGCCAGCCGGCGGGTATGGTATCTATCGACCAGTTGCTGTAGGTGGGCTTGGTCGCCGATGCCGCGCCATTCCAGGCGACGGTGTATTTGGGCTTCCAGAGTGTACCCCCGGTCACGGAGAAACTGCCCCAACGAGTCACCTGTGAGGCATGCCAGGTGGTAGAGGTGGCGCTCGTTTTTTCACCGACGAGTGTCTGAACCGCAGGGTGAAGGATGTTGCGCGTGTTGAGATCCGTGTACTGCTGATAGGTATAGGTGTACTCAGTCCGCCGGGCCGGCGTGGCGGTGCTGTTGAGCGTCTCCTCGGTGGACGTCACGTAGCCCGTACCCGTGCCGGCGGCGGAATCGTGCTCGTACGTAGTGGTTCGGGTGATAAACGTCGAGGGGCTGGCGCTCTGACCATAGTCGGTATCGGTCTCGCTGCTCACTTTGTCGGCGTATGCCCAGACGATTTTCGCCTCGTTGGCGCCGGAGGTGAACGCACTGGCGAGCTTGTAGCTCGTGAAGTCGTAGGTGCGGGTCGTTTTTCGGACAGGGTTTGTGCCGCCATTGTTGAAGTAGCGCGTCTCGAACGGGAGCCCCCAGTTCCAGTGTTGGTTTCCCTGGACCAGCGTGAAGTCGTGATATAAAAAATTAGCGTTGCCATAATCGAGCTTCAGGTACAGAAACGTCTGGAGCTTGAGGGCGCTGGCGGCGTGATTCCCACTGGTAACATGATGGGTTTGGACCGCGCCGCCATCCGGATCGGTACGACGAACGTAGTCGTAAAACACGGCGGCCTGCCCGCGTTCGCTCCCCAGGAATGCCCGGAAGGTCGTGTACCAGGTCTTCCACCAACCGCTCGGGATACCGCTCAGCCGGCCCGCGCCGTAGCTGTACGTGGCGGTCCACTCGCTCCCGAGGCCATCACCTCGTTTGTACGACAGCACCCGCGCTCCTCCCTGGCGCGTTTGTTCGGTCGTGACGCTGAAGGTGAGTGCCGTCGTCGTGGCGCCATTTTCAAGGTCATATTGCCAGAACGGCGCCGTTTCGGTACTGAGGATGGCATCGTCTTCGTAGTCGAATTCATCATAGCCACCCGTTGGATACGTGATCCGCTTGAGGCTCCATGCGCGTCCGGCGTTATTGGAGCCGGTGTTGAAGACGTCGGACGTATCCTGGTGGCAGAAGCCGAACCAGTCATCATGGTCGCCAGTGATTGTGGTATGGCATGATCCCCAGTAGGTGAACGCATATGCCGGCATCGAGGCATCGCTCGACTTGCCATAGATTTTGATTCCATCCAGCGAAAGCCTCTTTTCCTCCGGGCTCTGATGGAGCTTGGAGGTGATCGGTTCGACTTTCTGGATGATCGTCGTCGGCGCCGACCGGGCCGCCAGGGTGATGGTGTTCAACTCCTGGAAATGCCCCTCCTCGTACAACGCGAAGTCCTCGTTGAAGCGCGGCGAGGTCGAAAACGACGCCTGATGCGTGGGTGTGACGATTGCGCTCAGATAAGCCACCTGCTGGCGTGTGGGGGCTTCTACGCCATTCATGTCGACGATCGTCGTGGGCGCGGTGTAGTCAAACCGGATCCAACTGCCGGCTTCGACGCCGACGGGGATATCGGGCCCGAGGTAATCGGGCCCCAGGATTGCCCGCAGGCGCCAGGTGCTCACGAAGTACTCGACCTGCAGATCGTCCTGCTCCGTCAGATTGCTGGCAAATGCCCGAAAGGTAGAGAGGGTCGGGTGCGCGAAGATGTACCGGGAGCCGTCATCGGCCGTGATCGTGAAGGCGGTATAGTCCGGCTTCGGGGTGGCCGCGCCATTGTAGACGACCGAGGTGGTGGTCCCGCCGCCGGCGGCGTCGACGACGGTGACAGGGTTCGCCGTGGTAAAGTCCACCTTCCAGGGGCGCCATTCGTTCAGGTAGAACCCGTCTGTATCCGTCCGCGGGGGCGTGGCGCCGGCGACGAAGCGCGTCATCATGGATGAGCCTGCAGGCGTCGTCACGAAGTAGGCATCCGGCTGCCACACGGGCGCGGCGCCTGTCGCCCAGTCGGTTCCATGCACCGAGCCGCCGACATCCACCAGCGCCATCGGTTCTCGGGTGATGGAGCCAGGATCAAACTCCCAGCCAAGGCCAATCCAGCCAGCCCGTTGCCCTACGCGGATGCCCGACCGATAGGTGAACTGGATCGTGTAATCCAACCCGCCTCGACCCGGGACCGTCATCACGGGGACCGAAAGGGTCAGATCCCCTTTTGCGTCAACGCCGGGCTCGGAAGGCGCGGCCGGCCGCCATACATCCGGCTGGGTGATGTACTGGTTAAAGATCAGGCTCTGTTGGGCGCGCAATGGCGCCGCGGTAAGCACAACAAGCAGCAGACAGACGACAGTTTTCATGGCCGGGCACAGTTCGATGAACGGATGGCCCAAAATCGCCCTGGAATCGGCCCGCAACATGAGCGGAGCATGAGCGAAAGATGAGATATGCCCGCGCCTGTTTGTAAACAATGCCGCGGATGATGCGTACATTCCCCCTGAACCTGCCGCAAAAGGGTTTTAGATCGAACGTATGCGTTCGATCCTGCACCTAGACGCTACACGATATCCCGTATGGACGCTTACATTTCCAAAAACGCGCGTAAACTGCTCGACGACCCGGACGCGTGCAAAGCGCTCGGCCGGCTCCATCACGACCACAAGGACGGCTGGGTGAAGGTCGACGGCGAAGCCTATTACGTGACGCGCTCGCTCGACGAAGCGATGGACCTCGCGCGCTCCATCAAAAAGCGCAAAAACGGCCGTTCCCAGGCGCGCTAGGCGATTAGCCGGCGCGCCCGCCTCATCGCGCACGTAGCTCTCCGCATCGATGGATGTCGCATTCCCGGCGCTCCTCATCTTTTTGATCGTACTCCCGGGGATCATCTGCCGGTATGCGTACCGGAAGGGCACGTGGACGAGCCCGGTCTACCTCACGTCGATCTCCGAGGAAATCGCCTACGGGGTCGTCCTGGCCGCCGCGCTGCATCTGCTCTGGGGCTGGGCGCTTTCGATGTTCGGGGTAGCGATAGACCTCGAAGCCGTGCTGTTTTTCCTGACCGGAGTCGAGAATGGGTCCGGACAGCGTGCCATCCGCGCCATCACCTTTGCGCCCGAGCGCATCTTTATCTACTTCCTGGGGCTGAACGCGCTCGCGATCGGGGTCGGGTTTGGGCTTCACGCTCTGGTCCGCCGGCTCCGACTAGACCTCCGTTTCCGTTCTCTTCGATTCCGCAACGAGTGGTATTACCTCTTCCGCCAGGAGGACCCGATCATGGAGATCATCGAAGCGCGCCAGTGGAAATGGGGTGGGCGTGAGCTACAGGACTGGCTCAAGTTCTACCGCTCGATCCAGGGGTACACGTACGTTTCTGCCGTCGTGGAACAGGGTGGCATCGCCTATATCTACTGGGGCTACCTCCACAAATTCTACTTCGACAAAGCCGGCGCGCTCGATCGTATCGTGCTCACCCACGCCAAACGCCGGCGGTTGGACCAGGACAAGGCGAACCCGTCGGTCAAGTCGGCGGATGACGATGTACGGTTTTATCCGATCTCCGGCGACTATCTGGTGCTCCGTTACGCCCACGTGCATTCGCTCAATATCGAATATCGCTACGTAGTACCCGGTCAGAACGCCTCGCCGACGGAGATATAGAGCGCCCCGCCATCGCGGCCCCAGGCGTAATCGACGCGGAAGTTCACGCCCTGCTCGTTCATCAAAAAGCGCAACCCGGCGCCTCCGGATAGGATAAAGGGATCGGATAAGAGATGGCGCACGGCCGGCTGGACATCCGCCGCGGAGCCGAAGAGAGCGAACCCGACGGGACCGTAGACCCAGAGGCGGTACTCGGCCTGCAGCGCCAGCACGAGTCGGTCCTTGTAGCGACCCTGCGCATAACCGCGCAGCAACTCGCTACCGCCCACCTCAGGGTAGAGTTGAAATGGCGCACCGCCCGCGACCGCCAGCCCCTGGAGCTGCACCGCGAGGATCTGATCCCAGCCCAACGACCAGAACCGACGCAGGTCGACGCCGGCTCGGCTGAACTGAAAGTCACCGCCAAACGCAGGATCGAAGTACATCCACGACAACCGCGCATAGGCGCCGCGCGACGGGTAGAAGAGGTCGTCCCGCGTATCCCACCGAACATACGCGCCCGGCCCCACGACCCAGTTCCCCTCGCTGCCGGGCAGGGTCCCGCCGGCCAGCACACCCTCCGGCTCGAGGTCCGACAACCGCTCACGCCGCACCCAGGCGGTCAAGCCTACGCGGAACCCCGGCAGTACCTCCTGCTCGCCCCCGACCAGGCCGCTGACCACACGCGACGTGTAACTCTCGCTGGCACGGAGCGGCTGATCGTTTCCGATGCCATAAAACCGATCCGGGAAATTGAAATAGAGCATGGATCCGAATACCCGCCGGCGATCTCCATCAAAAAAGATGTCGGGCGACAGGCTGATGATCGTCTGTCGACGCTGCGTGTAGATGACGGAGGCTTCTATGACGGAAGGGCGGCCGCTGCGCAGGCGCTCGGGGAAGAAGCGGACCGAGCCGCCACCACCAATCTTTGTACGGGGTGTATAAAACAGACTGGGGAGCACCACCCAGCTGCGCTTGACGACGTCGGTTGTATCGGCGCTGGATTCTGACGCGGGACGTTGCGCCGCTACCGGCCGTGCCGCGAGCATGGCGGACCCGATGCAAACGACACCACACACAAGGACCAACACACACATCCGTGGAGACATGGACGGCACGATTAAATAAAGGGCGGCAGATGGCGCTCGGAATACGCGTGCGTTGAAGGATAAGGTCCCGGCTTACTGCCGCAGCACGAGGTGCACAAAAAACGCTACCCGAGGCATATGACGTATGGCAAGGTAGAGACACACCAGAACGAGCAGGAAAAAGGGATTCCCGGCCAGAGCGACCACGAGTTTGGACCACCGGGCGCGGGTGATGTGCCGATAGTCGTTGACGGTGCGAAACGTGGCGCCCATGCCGGCCAGCAACGCCACGATGCCCAGCGCGATCGCCCATCCGATGGCCTCCGACGGAGGGAGCGTACTCACTACCATCGCTGCGAGCATGGCCAGTAGCAGGCTCCACCGGGGCCAGGCGACAAGCATAAGCACCTGCCCCGGCAACAACGGATGCCGATTGCGGCTCGATAGGGCAGACAAAACGGATGTCCAGATGAACACGCCGACAGCGAAAATACTTCCGAGCACAAGGGTCACCGTGAGCGGCCGGCCCAACACTGCCACGATCGAGAGCACCATCGACTCGGGCAGGCTGCGTGTCAGCAACGCAACCGCGGGCTGCTCGCGTACGGCCTCGAGCACCACGCTGTTGACCAGTCCGGATGCAATGATGAGGGCGGTCACCACCAACGTGTTGGGTCCGAACATCAACTCTCGCCCCTGGGCCACCGATTCTCGGTAAAACCCGTGCGCAAAAAAGTAGCGCCGCACCATCGACTGGAAACGGCTGTACCGGAAATACCCGAGTCCCAGCAACAGCAGCACGCTCCAGCCCAACACGATGGGCCACGGTGTCGCATCGCGCGGACGATTCCCAGGCGGAAACGCAAACACTGTCTGCCTCCCCGTGAAGATTCCTTCCACCACCGCGAGAGCCAGCCGGCGCTCACCGGATGGACTATGCAGGCCGTACGCGTCTGCATAGGGGTTGGATAGATCGTGGCCGAGCGAAGGCCGGTCGAACTGCCGATCTCGCCACCTATGCACAAACACGGTGGCCGGCGGATGGACCAACGAATCCGCGAGAAGCACGTTAAGCTGATCTTCCAGAAAACGTGCCTGGTACGAGCGGGAATGGGGAACACGCGTACCGTCTTCATCGCGGCCGTCGATCACCCACGTACCGATCCGCCCGATGCCGGTCCGCCCCGCGAACTCGGGCTGAGCGGACTGCCAGGCGCGGACGAGCGCGACGGCGTCGGGAGCGTCGAGGGCATCCAGTAGGACCAGGTCGACCTCGCCGGCGCACCGGTCGCTTTCGATAAATGAGGTGAGATAATACACCCGAACGTCGGCCGGTCCGTCAGCACGGAACTGCTGCGCCATGATCGACAGCGCGGCACAAGACCGGGCGTCGCTCGTGTCCACGAGTCGCGCCAGACCGAAGTGGCGCGCCGAGGGATGATCGCGCGCCCACCAGAGCGCTTCCTGGATGACCTGTCCGGCGTATCGGAGCGTATCCATCAATTCGCCGGCGGCGAGGTACGCAAACGGTAGGTCCTGATAGAGAGCAATTCCGAGCGAATCGGCCACTTCGTAGAGCCGTTCATTACGCAGCAGCGGCGAACGCACCGCCTGAACGCCGATGGCCTGCATCTCCCGCAGATCGAGCTCCGCCAGATCCGTACGCAGCGGCGGCTCCCACACCATGCCACGCACTGATTGGCCCGCCGCCGGTTGGGCGACGATGCCCAACCACATCACACATAAGATCGAACGGAGGGCACCACGAAATAGCATGAACGCAACCATGCAAGAAGGAGCGAAAGTATCGGACAGGGAAGATACGGGATGAGTAGCGATTAGTGAGTAGCGATTCGCGAATAGCGATTTGGTGGCGGGGGGGAGTAAAAAAAAGCCCACACGTACTGCGATGGGCAGACGTGTGGGACGCGGCCTTGCTCAGGGGCCGGAAGGGAGGGAAAAGGGGAAAGGAAAAAGGGGAAAGGAAAAAGGAAAAAACGGGGCAGCCCATTCGAGACCGAAGCTGTCGTAGCCTCTGCCACGTCTCAACTCATTTTACCTTTTACCTTTTACCTTTTTCCTTATCAATCGATCATCTTCCGAAGAAAGGCTGGCACATCCGTGTTGCCCTTGCCGATCCGCTCGCGGCGCTCGCGGATGTCGTCGCTTTGCAGGCGCTTGATGCGGCCGGCGGCGTCGGCGTCATCCGACAGCTCGATCGGATTGGTCATCCGGGGCGGGCCCGGTTGGCGGCGTTCAAACGCCGGGATATCCAGCTGACGCAGGTTATCCTCCCCCTTGTAGTTGGGGTAGTTCACCGAATTTTCCTGTTCCAGCGGCGAGCTGCGTCGCGGCGGCGCCTGAGCGGCGGCGGGCGGCCCGTGTTGTTGCTTACGCCGATCGAACCCGGTCGCGATCACCGTCACGCGGAGACTGTCGCCCATATCTTCGTCAATCACGGTGCCGAAGATCACCTCGACATCATCGCCGGCTTCGCGCTGGATGATGCTCGTGGCGGTGGTCGCCTCGTGGATGCCGAGGTTGCGGCCGGCCGTGATGTTCACGAGGGCATTCCGCGCGCCGGCGATCGAGACGCCGTCGAGCAACGGGCTCGAGATAGCCTCGATGGCGGCGCGTTCCGCGCGGTTCTCGCCGGCGGCCGTGGCCGAGCCCATCAGGGCCGTGCCGCCATTTTTCATCGTCGTCTCGACATCGGCGAAGTCGAGGTTGATGAGGCCGTGCACGGTGATGAGGTCGCTGATCCCCCGCGTGGCGTTCAGCAACACATCGTCCGCCCTCTCAAAGGCCTCGATCATGCTCGTATGCGGCTCGGCGATGTCGAGCAGCCGTTCGTTCGGGATGATGATGAGGGTGTCGACCTGCTCGCGGAGCAATTCGATGCCGGCCTGGGCGGATTCCATACGCCGGCGCCCCTCGCATTCAAACGGCTTGGTGATGATGGCCACCGTCAGGATGCCCAGCTTGCGGGCAATGGCGGACACAACGGGCGCGCCGCCCGTGCCGGTGCCACCGCCCATGCCGGCGGTGATAAACACCATTTCGTAGCCGCGAAGCAGCTGCTCCACTTCGGAGCGGCTCTCCTCGACGGCCTCGGCCCCCTTCACGGGGCGCGCGCCGGCCCCAAGCCCCTTGGTCAGGCTCGCGCCGGCCTGGATTTTCACCTCGGCCCTGTTGACGTCGAGCGCCTGTTTGTCGGTGTTGATCGATATAAAATCGACCCCGTTGATGCCTTTCGACACCATGTTGTTGATGGCGTTGCCTCCACCGCCGCCAACACCGATGACGGCGATTTTCGGGCCTTCACTTGCGCCGTCATCGAACGCGAAGCGTGAGCTGATAATGTTGTCCATAAATCCCTCCTGGCGAAGAATGCAAGATTCTCCTTTGTAAAGCCGAATTGAGCAGATCCGGCTAAAATGGTTAAGATGCCGTGTGCAATCGTTAATCGTTAATGGTCAACCAGTACTTATTAAAGTTCTTGGAACCACCGCGTCATGCGTTCCACGATGCGGCGCGCGCCGGATTCCTCCGGGTGCGTGTGGCCGGCGGACCAGCGTTCCTTCTGGGCGAGAAACTCGCGCCCCATCAGGCTCGGCCGCAGGCCGTAGAGCACCAGGCCGACGGCCGTCGCGAACTTCGGATCGCTGACTTCCTTGACCATGCCGCCCCCAAGCCCCGTCGGGATTCCCACGCGAGCCTCGACACCCAGCACCTCGGCCGCAAGCGCCGCCGTGCCCGGCACCATCGAGCCGCCGCCTGTGAGGACGACGCCGGCGCCAAGATGGCGCGCATAGCCGCTGCGTTTGATTTCGATGCCGGCGATCTCGAGGATCTCTTCCAGTCGGGGCTGGATGATCTGTGTGAGCGCGCTGCGGCTGATCGTTTTTTCCGTGCGGCCGCCGATGCCCGGGATGCCGATCGTCTCGTCGGGCACGTTCATGTCGACCAGCGCGGTGCCGTACTGCTTCTTGAGTTGCTCGGCCTGATCCTTCATCAGCCCGAGGCCCTTGCGGATGTCGTCCGTCACTTTATTGCCGGCCACCGCGATGACGCCCGTATGGCGGATCGTCTTATCCTCGAACACCGCGATGTCCGTCGTTCCGCCGCCGATATCGATCAGCGCGACGCCCACTTCCTTCTCATCCTGGTGCAGGACCGCGTAGGACGAGGCGAGCGGCTCGAGCACGATGTCGGCCACGGTGTAGCCGGCTTTTTCGACGCAGCGATAGATATTGCGCGCCGCCGAGACGAGCCCGGTGACGATATGAACGTTCGCTTCGAGGCGGACGCCATTCATGCCCACGGGATCGACGACGCCGTCCTGGCCGTCGACGATGAACTCCTGCGGCAACACGTGGAGGATCTCACGATCCGCCGGCATCGCCACGTGCGTGGTATCCTCGAGCAGGCGCTGGACATCCCGTTCGGTGATCTCCCCGTCCCGGTGCGTGGTGATCACGCCCCGGCTCTGGAAGCTCTGCACGTGGTCTCCGGCGATGCCTACGATCACGTTGCGCACGGTCACACCAGCGGCGCGTTCGGCCTTTTCGATCGCCTCGCGGATGCCGGCGACCGTCTTGTCGATGTTTACCACGACGCCGCGGTTGAGGCCTTCCGACTCGGCTACACCGACGCCGAGAATATGGATGCCTTCGAGGTCATCCTCCGCTGCAAGCACAGCGCAGATCTTGGTCGTGCCGATGTCGAGGCCGACTACGATTTCTCCATCCATAATGGTTACCGGTTTTCTTCGATTATTGAGTCAGGGTACGTTCCCTGGTGATGATCTGACTGTCAAAACGGAGGTCGATCCACTCAAAATGCTTTTCGCGTTGCGCCAGGACCTCCTGATCCCAGAAGGCCTGGAGGCGCGACAGCTTGTGCTCAAAATTCCCTGTGCCCAGCCCGACATGAACCGATCCTCGGCCGGGTTTGGGCGTCGTGTACAGTTCCACCATCCCGTCCACCCCCAGCTCAAACGCCGACAACAGGGCGTCCGTGGTGGGGCCGGTGTCCGCGAGGACGTCGACCAGTTCGAGCAGGGCCGGATGGTCCGTCGGCTTGCCGGCGACAAATGGACCGTCGAACCCGCGTAAAAGCGGCACGTCGTAGCCGCCGCGGGCGTAAGGCATCGGGTACCCATACCGATCCAGGTAGCGCGCCGGGCGTCCCGCGTCGTCGATGATGAGTAGTGCCGGCTTCCGTTCGAGGATGTCGATCTGGATGGTGATGTTCGGGGCGCGGCGAACCGTCGCCGTTTCCACCCAGGGCAACCGGGCGAGACGTTCCACGATACCGATGGTGTCGATATCGAAAAACGCGACGGCTGTGTCGACGCGCGCGAGCGCTAGCACGGTGTCGGCCGGCGTATGCCGCGCGCCTTCCACCACCACGTCGCGTACGCGAAGCTGCGATTTCCACATCCACCCGATGGCGCTCAGCATGACGACCGCCGCCAGCGCCGCGATGGGAATGGGCCCGATGCTCGGTCGATCGGAGGCGGGGCGTTTCGCCCGGGGGCGAGGCGCCGGCCGCGGTCGCGGCGTGCTGCGCGACGTGCTCCGGGGCTCCGGCTGTCGCTCCTTGACCGGCGTCGGCCCGCGCGACGGCTCCGGACGTTTGTCCTTCGCCGACTTCGCGCCTTGGGGCGGCTCGCTCGGCGTACCCCAGATGGGGTTGCGAGGAATCTCTCCCCCGGCGCCGTTCTTCGAACCCTTTTTGTCTTTCCTCATTGCTATCCGGGTATCTCCCGGCGTCGATGCGTGGCGTCGGCCGCGCGTACATTGTTAACATGGCAGATCGATCGGAGCGCCTTACGACCCCAGTTCTTCAAATAACCGTCTTCCGTACCGCCAGATGTTGCCGGCGCCCATGGTAATGACGACGTCGCCGGCTCGGATGATGCCGCGTAGCAGCGCGGGCAACGCCTCGATATTCGGTTCAAAATACACATCGCGATGACCGTACGCGGCGGCGAGGTCGGCCACGATGCGCCCGTCGATGCCCGGTATTGGGGCTTCACGGGCTCCGTAGATCTCGGTGAGCACCAGCACGTCGGCATCGAAGAAGGCGCGGGCGAAGTCGTCCATGCAATCCCGCGTTCGGGAGTACAGATGCGGCTGAAACACCGCGACGATGCGCCGGTCCGGCCAGCCGGCGCTCGCGGCGCGCAGCGTGGCGCGCACCTCCGTCGGGTGATGGGCGTAGTCGTCCACAACCAGGATGCCGGCGGCTTCTCCGAGGAGCTGGAAGCGCCGCTGAACGCCCGTGAAGTGCGCCAGACCGCTGGCGATCTTGTCAAATGGGATATCCAGTTCGAGCCCGACGGCGATCGCGGCCAGGGCGTTCTGCACGTTGTGCAGGCCCGGCGCCTTGATTACAATCGCGCCGAGTCGCTCTTTGCCACGGTACACGTCGAATTGATTCTCCAGGCCCTGCTGGCGTATCGCTTCAGCGCGGATGTGCGCCTGGCGCGCGGTACCGTACGTGACGATGCGCCGGTCGATCCGCCCCACGATCTCCTGTACCTTCGGGTCGTCGAGGCACAGGATGGCGGCTCCGAAAAAGGGGACGCTGTTGGTGAAGGTGACGAAGGCGTTCTGGATGTCGGCGAGGTCCTCGTAGATGTCCAGATGGTCGGTGTCGATGTTGGTGACGACCGCCAGCGAGGGCGTCAGCCGGAGGAAGGTGCGGTCGTACTCGTCGGCCTCGATGACGATGATGTCTCCCTCGCCGGCGACGGCGTTTGAGCCGAACGAGGCGACTTTGCCGCCCACGATGATGGTCGGGTCGAACCCCGCTTCGGCCACCACCAGCCCGGTCATCGTCGTGGTCGTCGTTTTCCCGTGCGTGCCGGCGATGCCGATGCCGAACTTCATCCGCATCAACTCGCCGAGCATGACGGCTCGGGAGATGAGCGGAATCCGGAGACGGTCCGCCTCCTGCGTCTCCGGGTTGTCGGCGGGGCGCACGGCGGACGAATAGACGACGACGTCGGCCCCTTCCGCCTGGCCGGCGGCGTGGCCCTCGAAGATCGTCGCCCCGAGCGTCTCGAGGTGGTCGGTGATGTCGCTTTTTTTCATGTCGGACCCCGTCACCGCATACCCGCGGTTGATCAGCACCTCGGCGATCGAGCTCATCCCGATCCCGCCGATGCCGACCATGTGCACGCGACGGATCCGCCCCAGGAAGGGTTGACGCCGGTGCAGGCCGGGATTTTTCGATGTAATCTCGTGTTTCAAAACAGGTGACGATATGCCCGGTCAGGGGGTGTTAATTCGATTCAAGATGTCGGCCGCGATTTCGCGTGCGGCATGCGGCTTTGCGATCCTCAGCGCGGCGTCGCGCATGGCGCGGCGTGTGTCCGCGTCGCGGAGTAACCCGAGCGCTTCGTCGGCGAGCCGGCCGGCGAGGTCGGCCTCGGCCAGGAAGCGCGCGGCGCCGGCATCACTCATGCTCCGGGCGTTGGGCGTCTGGTGGTCCTCCGCCACGTTTGGCGACGGCACCAGGATCGACGGCGTGCCGGTGACCATCAGTTCGCTGCATGTGATGGCGCCGGCGCGCGCCAGCACCGCATCCGCGGCGGCGTACGCGAGGTCCATCCGGTCGATGTATTTCAGCACGGAAAGCCGCTCGTGCGGCGTAACCCTGTCATGGACGCGGTCGAAGTACAACGACCCCGTTTGCCAGATCACGTAGATGTCGGGTTCGGCTAGCAGACGCTCCAGGTGCGTCTCCATCGCCGTATTCAACGCGGCGCTCCCGAGCGATCCACCGAAGACCAGGAGTAAGCGCCCTGTCTCCGGCACGGCGAAGTGGCGTCGCGCCTCGGCGCGATCCACATCGACAAGTGCCGCCCGGGTCGGGTTACCGCTGACGATGCACCGTTTCGCATCAAAAAAGCGTCGCGCTTCCGGGAAAGCGAGATGGATCGAGGTCGCCATCTGGCCAAGTAGCTTGTTCGTCACTCCGGGAAACGCATTCTGCTCCTGGATGACGATCGGCCGGCCCAGCACGCGCGCCGCCAGCAACACCGGCCCGGCGACATACCCACCGGTGCCGACGACGAGATCGGGGTCGAAGGCTCGAACCAGGCTCAGGCTTTGCATAAACCCTTTCGCCACCTTGAACGGAAAGCCCAGGTTGCGCAGGGGCTGTTTCCGATGGAATCCCTGCACGACGATCGGGTGGATCGGGTAGCCGGCATGCGGCACGGCTTTCCACTCGATCCGGTCCTCGGTACCCGCGAACGCGACGGCCGCCCGCGGCTCCAGCGCACGGACGGCATCGGCGATGGCGATTGCCGGATACACGTGCCCCCCCGTGCCGCCGCCGGCAAAGAGAACACGCGGTGCACGGGATGGAGTGTGGTCCGTGGTCATGAATTGGAAGTCATCGGGCAACGGATGCTTATTTCACTTGCCGGCTGATATTGAGCAGGATGCCCATCATCAGACCGTTGGCCAGGATCGATGTACCGCCATAGGACACAAACGGCATCGGCAAGCCGGTAACGGGCAGCAAACCGCAGGTGACGGCGGCGTGCACAAAGCCGTACATGGCCACCGTCGTTGTGAGTCCTACCGCGAGAAACATCCCGAGCGGATCCGGCGCGTGCCGTGCTACCCGGAGGTAGCCTCTAAAGAGCAGCACCAGAAAGAGGAAGAGCAGCGCCAGGGCGCCGAGCATCCCGTATTCCTCGGCGATGATGGCAAAGATGAAGTCGTTGTAAGGCGCCGGCAGGAAGTCGCGCTGGATGCTTTTGCCCGGGCCCTGGCCGGCGATCCCGCCGAGCGCAAAGGCAATCATCGACTGGCGCATCTGGTAACTCTGCTCGACCTCGATATCATCCACCTGCTCCGTTCCGTCGGCTGACAGCCTCATGCCCACGAACTCTTCGAGGCGGTACATACGCGCCGGCGAGGAGACGAGGAAAAGCGTGGCGAGCAAGATCGTCACCAGGCCAAGCCCGCCGAGTTGAAGCACCTGTACGCGGGCGACGAAACACATCAGGACAGCTGAAGCGAGCACGAGTGAAGCCGTGGAGAGGTCCTCCATCCCGATCAGCACCACCGTGAGGATGACCCAGGCGAACAGCGGCGCGAAAGCACGTCCGAAACTCTCGATGTACGTCTGCTTTCGCGCGAGCAACACGGCCATATAGACCAGCAGGGATACCTTGGCCAGTTCCGCCGGCTGGAACATCATGCTCCCTACCTGGAGCGCACGCTGGGCGCCGCCCATGGAGACGCCGATGAGTTGGACGAGCACGAGCAGTCCGGTTCCTATGATCAGCGCCGGCCGGCTGTAGCGGACCACCACGTGGTAGTCAATCCGGCTAAAGACCAGCATCACCCCGATGCCGATGCCGATATGCAACAGGTGCCGCAGCATCAGTCCCGTGACGTTGCCCTCCGCCTTTGTCGTGGCCAGGTAGCCGATGGCGCTATAGACGGCCACAACCCCGATGGCGCCCAGCCCCAGCACCACCCACAGGATGTATTTATCCAGGGGAGGGCGGGTGGCGGTCGCCACATTCGATTTCGGTTGCCGTTTGTTCATGGTTTATGCGTTACACGTTACAGGCTGCAGGTTGTAGGTTGCGGGATAGCGCCACCATCGGCGAACCCAACTTGAAACCTGCAACCTGGAGCCTGCAACCATTCAGAAGGCCCAGACCAGTTGACGAAAGAGGTCTCCCCGTTCTTCGTAGTTCTTGAACTGGTCGAACGAGGCGCAGGCCGGGCTGAGAAGCACGACATCGCCGGGCTGCGCCAGCCGGCGCGCGGTGGCGACGGCATCGGTCATGGAGGCCACTTCGATGGCTTCCGGCGCCAGGGCGCCCAGTTCGCGCATCACCGTCCCAGCGCTTTCGCCGAGGGCGATCACCGCGCGGGCGCGTTCTTTGACCAGCGTTTTGATACTTTCGTAGTCATTCCCCTTGTCGCGTCCGCCGGCGATCAGCACAACCGGCCGGGTCATGCTTTCAATCGCGTACCAGACGGCGTTTACGTTCGTCGCCTTCGAGTCGTTGATGTAATGCACCCCCTCGAAGTCGCGCACGAACTCCAGCCGGTGCGGCACGCCTTCGAAACTCGCCAGGCTCTCGCGGATGGCGTCGGCGCTGACCTCCATCGCCCGGGCCGCCATCGCGGCGGCGAGCGAGTTGTACATATTGTGCCGGCCCGGTAAGGCTAGCTGATGATTTTCCATGAGCGGTATCTCTTCCTGATGTCTCCGAAGCACGATCTCCGTACCGCGGAGGAATGCGCCGGCGCTGAGTACTTCTTCCAGGCTGAAGCCGAGGCCCTCGCAGCCCTGCGACCTGGCCGCCGATTGTGCCCGCTCCCTGAGCAACACGTCGTCGTGGTTATAGACGATGGTGTCGCCGGGACCCTGGTTCTCGAACAGCCGGAGTTTGCTCGCCGCGTAGGCCTCGAAGCGGTATCCGTATCGATCGAGATGATCCGGTGTGATGTTTAATTCCACCGCCACGCGCGGCTTGAAGGTGTCGATATGGTCCAGCTGAAAGCTGGAAATCTCCAGCACGACCACGTCTTCGGGCCGGGCATCCATCGCTATATCCGAGAAGGGAAACCCGATATTCCCGGCCACGTGCACCGTCCGGCCGGCCAGCCGGAACAGGTGGCCGAGCAAGCTGGTGGTGGTCGTCTTGCCGTTCGAGCCGGTGACGGCCACGATCGGAGCGCGGCAGAACCAGCTCGCCGCCTCGATCTCGGAGACGACCGGAAGGCCGCGGCCCAACGCATCCTGAATGAGGGGCGACGTGGTCGGCACGCCGGGGCTTAAGACCACCAGGTCGGCTTCCAGCGCACGGGGTGTATGACCGCCGGCCTCGACGGCAATGCCGGCCGCCTTTAGGGCGGACATGCGTCCCTCGTCGATGGGCCCACGGTCCGTAAGGAAGACCCGCGCACCTGCCTTCGCCAGCAGAAACGCCGCCGAAAAGCCGCTCCGCGCCGCTCCCACGATCGTGATATTCCGTCCGGTGACGTCCGTCATCTCATTGCCCGCTAAAAGGGGTTCAAGGCTTCATGTTTAATGGTTAATGTGCACTATTTAGAAACTGTTGAGATTTCCACAACCGAAGGCATAGTCATCCCCCGGTCAAGGCCGGGGGCAGGCTCCCGCGAAGGCGGGAAACGAGCGAAGCGACTTACGAAGTAATCCAGCCATCAGACTGGCATTTTTCTGGGTCCCCGCCTGCGCGGGGATGACTTGCTCCTTATGCAATA
>Ga0163144_10000198_pt1 | contig 139823 bp, 102 predicted proteins | sample OliLak19BULKMAT1_FD_123175 | JGI IMG/M metagenome (GOLD analysis project Ga0163144, IMG submission 123175) | Freshwater microbial mat bacterial communities from Lake Vanda, McMurdo Dry Valleys, Antarctica - Oligotrophic Lake LV.19.BULKMAT1 | ecosystem: Environmental > Aquatic > Freshwater >...
CCTGGTGGAACGACCGACGGAGCCAACGCCGCAGTGCGGCCTCAACGCGGCAGTTGGGCCACGCTGCAAGGCGGCGACGGAGGGAGATTCCTGGTGGAACGACCGACGGAGCCAACGCCGCAGCGTGGTCCAAATGCCGCGTTGAGGTTGATCGCTCCCTGACGACTCCCACGATGCTCACCCCACCGCACCGGCCGCCGGCCGGGATTTCCGCGAGGCACCATGCAGATCGACATCGCCGAACAGGGCTCCCACGGCCGCACGCTGACCCTTTCCTTCAGCACCAATGAAGTGCAGAGCCGACGCTCGCAGGTGCTCAGCCGGATGGCCAGCGAGGTACGCCTGCCCGGCTTCCGGCCTGGCAAGTCGGCGAAGGCGGTGGTCGAGCGGCGCTTCGGCCAGGAAGCCACCACCAAGGCCGAGGAGGAGCTCGCCAGCGACGGCTTCCGCCAGGCGCTCAAGGATCACAAGCTGCATCCGGTCGGGCCGATCAGCTCGCCGCAGACCAAGCGTGATGCCGGCTTCGCCATCAGTTTCGCCTTCGAGATCAAACCCAAGGTCGCTCTGCCCGACCTCGCCGGCATCGTGGTCAGCCGCGATGACATCGCCGTCCCCGACAGCGAAGTCGATGAGGCCCTGCTGCGCCTGGCGCGGCGTTCCGGCACCATGCGCGAACTCACCGCCGATGAATGCCTGTGCGAGGACGACAGCATCACCTTGACCGGCACGGTGACCTGCGACGGCGCCGAAGCGCGGCGCTTCCAGGATCTCCAGCATCTGGTTGGCGGCTATCCGCTGTTCGGCAAGGCACCGGCCGAGGTGGTCGACCTGGTCAAGACCAGCAAGGTCGGCGAGGTGATCAGTTTCAGCACCACCCTGCCCGCGAGCTTCGCCCCCAAGGAGCACGCCGGCAAGGCAGCCACCATCAGCGCCACCGTGCAGCGCGGCCAGCGTCTCGATGCCAAGCCGCTCGACGATGCCTTCGCGCAGGGCTTCGGGGTCACCGACGTCGCCGCCTTGCGCACTGCCATGACCGACAACCTGCGCCAGGCCAAGGAGAACGCCCTGCACCAGAAGCAGTTGGACGAGTTGCAGGCCGATCTGGTCAGCAAGGCCACCCTTGAGCTGCCGCCCAAGTTGCTCGAACGCATGATCGAAGGCCGTCGCGCCGGGCTGCGCGAGCAGGCCGAGAAGGACGGACTCAAGGATGAGGCGCTCAACCAGCGCCTGGCCGAGGGCGAGGAACAGGTGCGCCAGGAGGCCGAACGCAGCCTGCGTCGCAGCCTGGTGCTCGACGCCGCCGCCGAAATCCACCAGGTCACCGTCACCAACCCCGACGTCGAACAGCAGATCGTGCTCGCCGCTCAGCGGGCCGGCAAGCCGCCCGAGGAGATCGCCAAGCGCCTCCAGGATTCCGGCCGCATCAACGACGTGATCGCCGAGATCCGCGAGGCCAAGACGGTCGAGACGCTGCTCGCCAGCGTCCTCGGCAAGCCGGTGGCCGCGGCCGCGGAGCACGTGCACGGTCCGGGCTGTGGGCATTGATCTGAATGGCTGATGGCTGATGGCCATGCAGCCGCCTGCGGCGGGCGCACGCACCACGAGCGGCCAGCAGCGAGTGTCCCGTCCGGGAAATTCGCTGCATATGGCGCCGGCCCCGTCGTTCGGCTGCAAGGCGCGCGGGTCGCAGCGGTAGCAGCGCTACCGCAAGGCACGCGCAACGCCGCAGACGAGCGGCGCGGCCAAGCCAGATGCAGTGAATTTGTTGGACGGGACACTAGCAGCTCGGGTGACGTCCGAACCACGTTCGCCGGCTGACAATCGCGGTCGCGCCGCCACGCTCGGCCAACGCACCGACCACCGTCTCCAAGGCCATCAGCCATCAGCCAGCAGCCAGCAGCTCGCGTTCCGCGAATCACCGTCATCGGCGGCGGCATCAGCGGCCTGGCCACGGCCTTCCGCCTGCGTGCCGCGCGTCCTGATGCGGTGATCACCGTCCTCGAAGCCGCGGCGTGCTGGGGCGGCGTGGTGCAGTCGAGCGTCGACCACGGTTGCGTGCTCGAACATGGACCCGACTCGCTGATCCGCAGCAAACCGGCGGGCATGGCGCTGATCCACGACCTTGGCCTCGACAGCGAGGTGCAGGATACCGAAACGGTGGCGCGCAGCGCACTGGTGGCGCGGGGCGACCGGCTCATCCCCATTCCACCGGGGCTCTATCTGCTGGCGCCGGGCCGGTGGTGGCCGTTCGCGTGGTCGCCGCTGGTGTCCTGGCCCGGCAAGCTGCGCATGGCGCTCGATCTGGTGCTGCCGCGACGCCCTGCCGATGCACCCGAGGAGAGCCTCGGCGCCTTCGTCCGTCGCCGCCTCGGACGCGAAGCCCTGGAACGCATCGCCCAGCCTCTGGTATCGGGCATCTACACCGCCGATCCCGAGCGCCTCAGCCTGAGCGCGACCATGCCGCAGTTCCCGGAGATGGAGCGCACCCACCGCAGCCTGCTGCTGGCGATGCGCGCCCGCGCCCGCGGCGACGCCGCGCATGCCAACGCCAGCGGCCCGCGCTACGGCCTGTTCGCCAGCCTGCGCGGCGGTCTCGGCCGGCTGATCGACCGCCTGATCGAGCGCCTGGCCGGCTGCGACCTGCGCCTGGGCGTGGCGGCGACGGCGCTGCGCCGCGACGGCGACGTGTGGCGCATCAGCCTGGACGCTGGCGGCAGCGTGGACGCCGACGCCGTCGCCCTCGCCCTGCCGGCCCCCGCTGCCGCCGAGCTCATCGCCACCAGCGACCGCGCCCTGGCCGACGATCTGCGCGCCATCCCCTACGCCGGCGTCGCCACCATCAACCTCGCCTTCGCCCGTTCCCAGGTCGGCTCCCTGCCGACAGCGGCCGGTTTCGTCGTACCGGCGGTCGAGCACCGCGCGACCATCGCCTGCACTTTCGCCAGCGCCAAGTACGCCGGCCGCGCCCCGCCCGAGCTGGTGCTGCTGCGCGCCTTCATCGGCGGCGCCCTGCATCCGCAGGCGCTTGATCGCGATGACCCCGCGCTGGTGGCGGCGGTGCTCGCCGACCTGCGCGCCTTGCTGCCGATCACCGGCGACCCGGTCTTCAGCCGCGTGCACCGCTGGCCGGGCGCCATGGCGCAGTACGTCATCGGCCATCGTGAGCGGGTGGCGCGCATCCGCGCCGCCGAAGCCGCGCTGCCCGGTCTGGCCCTGGTCGGCAACGGCTACGAAGGCGTCGGCATCCCCGACCTGGCGGCGCAGGCCGAGGCGGCCGCGGGCCGGCTGGCCGCGGGCGGAATCCATCGTGCGGGATCCGCAGGGACGGACCCCGGCGGCTGACCCGCGGCCGCCGCCTGAGCGGCGCGCCGGCTGGTTCCGGCGCCGGTGACGCGCTTCCCGTAAGCGACCAGCCTCCCGCGGCTGAGCGCAGACTCCGGACCGCGCACTCCGCACTCCCGACAGGTCATCGCCTTGGGGTCTTGTGTCCCCGAGGGGCGCCGAACAATCAACCCCGGCTGCGCATGGCCGAATTCGAGAACGACACCCCGGAAGAGCGTCTGCTGCATGAAGCCGAAGAGCTCATGCGCCAACGCCGCTTCACCGACGCGGTCGGCCGCTACCAGAACCTGCGCCGCTTCTCGCCCACCGACCTCTTCGCCAGCCTCGGCCACGCCAGCGCGCTTGAGCTGGCGGGACGCATCAACGAGGCCGAGCAGGTGCTCGAAGAGGCCACCGTCAGCCATCGCCGCTCGGCCCCACTGCACCGCTTCCGCCACCTCTTCTTCGAACGTCGCGAGGACTTCCCGCGCGCCCAGTCCAGCGCCCGTGCGCTGCACCAGGAGGTGATGGAGGACGGTCCCGAGGACCAGCTCGCCGATCTCTATTTCAACCAGGGCCGCTACCACGAGGCGCGCGCCGAACTCGAACGCCTGCTGCGTGAAAGCCGCCTCGATGAAAACGCCGAGCTGCGCGCCAGCGTGCTCGCCCGTATCGGCGCCTGCCTGCGTCAGGGCGGCGATCACGACACCGCCCGCGAACGCCTGCTTGAAGCCATCGCTCTCGACTCCGACTACCACTGGGCGCGTTCCGAGCTCGCCGAGGTCGAACGCGCGCTCGGCAATGTCGAGGCGGCGCGTCGGCGCTACCTGGAGACGCTGGCGGCGCAGCCCGACGACCACTGGTGCCGCGGCCATCTCGCCCAGCTCGAATACGAGGACGGCAACCACGAACGTGCCGCGGCGCTCTATCGCGAGATCCTCACCCGCGCCCCCAAGGCGGTGTGGGCGAAGGTCGAACTCGCCCAGGTGCTCGCCGACAAGGACATGGCCGAGGCGGTGCGCCTGTGTCGCAGCGCCATCGATGACGACGCCACCTATCCGATGGCGCACGCCCAGCTCGGCAACCTGGCGCGTCGCGAGGGCCGCTACGACGACGCCCGCGAGCACTACCGTCAGGCGCTGTCGAACGCGCCGAACAACACCTGGGTGCTGCACGAACTGGCCGAGATCTGCCGCCACCTCGGTCGCCTCCAGGAGGCCTACGTCCACCTCGAACACGCGCGCAACGTCGAACCCTACGAAGCCACCACCTACGGCTATTTCGCCGACTTGCTGCGCCATGAGGGCAAGCACGCCGCGGCGATGCAGCACCTCGAAAAGGCGGTCGAACTCGACGATGCCTATGCCTGGGCCTGGCGTGAACTCGCCGAGCTGCGCGCCCTCGATGGCCGCCACGCCAACGCCGAGACCGCCTATCGCAAGGCCTGCGACCTCGAACCCGACGAAGCGATCAACGACGGACTCAAGGCCTTCCTGCTGCGCTGCGCCGGCCGTCGCGAGGCGGCGCTGCCCTACCTCGAACGCGCGGTCGAGAAGCAGGCCGACTACCTGTGGGCGTGGCGTGAGCAGGTCGAACACCACCTGTCCCGCCACCAGCCCGCGCTGGCCGAGGAGACCGCCCGCCGTGGGCTGGTCGCCCTGCCCGAATCGCCGTCGCTGCACGGCCTGCTCGCCGAGGCGCTGCGTCGCCAGGGCCGCCGTGGCGAGGCGCGCGCGCCGCTGACCAAGGCGCTGGCGCTGGCGCCGAACTCGGCGCAACTGCACGCGCTCGACGCCGAGCTGCGCGTCGAGGACGGCGACCACGCTGGCGCCGCGACCGCAGTGCAGCGCGCCATCACCAGCGAGGACGCGCCGGAATACCGCGCCCTGCACGCGCAGATCCTCATCGCCAGCGACCGCCACGGCGAGGCCGAGGCGGTGGTGCGCACGCTGATCAGCGCTGCCAAGGCGATCGCTCCGGCCTATGAGCTCTCCGCCGCGCTGGCCGAGCACGCCGGCGACCTGCCCGGCGCCATGCTGTGGTGCGACCGCGGCCTGGGCGCCCATGCCGGTGACCTGCGCTTGACCGTGCGCCGCGCCCGGCTCGGCCTGGCCGCTGGCGAGACCGACGCCGGTGACCGCCTCCTGCCGCTGCTCGACCAGGCCGGCCCGATGCCCTGGCGCGACATCGCCCAGATCCTCGCCCAGAGCGGCCGCGCCGTGCTGGCGCGCCGCGCCGCCTACCACTACATCGCCGCGCTGCCCGCCGCCGCCGAGGACAAGGCGCGGGGCTGGCTGCACCTGGCCGAGCTGGAACTCGGCCTGGGCAACCTGCCCGAGTCGCAGCAGGCGCTCGACCGCGCCCTGGCCCTGGATCCGGAATGCGTGCCCGGCCAGATCCTCGGCGCCGTGCTCGCCGATCAGCGTGGCGACCTGCCCGGCGCCATCGCCTTCCTCGCGGACATCGACCGCCGCCTGCATGAACGCACGCCCGGCAGCAGCGATGACGAGCCGACTGAGAGCGCTCTGCTGCTGCGTCAGCTCGCTTCGCTCTACGAACGCGCCCGGCGCCACGACGATGCCGCACGCTGCTGGGCGCGCATCACCGCCGAGGCCGGCGACCAGCCCGGCTACCGCTGCGACCACGCCGCCTGGCTGCTGCGCCAGGGCCGTCTCGACGAGGGCCGTCTCGCCGCCGAGACCGTCCTCGCCAATACCCCTGCCGACCTGCCTGAGGGCCAGCGCCTGCTGCGCGAGCTGGCCATCACCACCACCAACCGCCTCGGCGCCAAGGCCGGTCTCGCCGCCCTCGCCACCTGGCGCGACCGTCTGGGTGCCGCCAACCGCCTGCTCTTCGCCCAGCTCGCGCTCACCGCCGGCGACTACCTGCTGGCGCGCGGCCAGCTCGACCAGGTGCTCGCCGATCCCAGCGGTGACCACCGTGCCGCCCGCCTGCTCGGCGTGCGCCAATCCCTGGCCACCCACGATCTGCCCGGCGCCGAACGCGAGGCCGACGCCCTCGCCAGCGCTGATCCCGACGACGAGGAGGCGGCGGCCCTGCACGGCGAGGCGTTGGCGCTGCAACAGCACTTCACCGCGGCCTTCGCCGCGCTCACTCCTGCCCGCCTGCCGGCGCGACCGAACCTCGAACGCGGACTGCTCATCGCCATGGTGCGTGGCGAACAGGACGGTGAGGCGGCCCTGCTCGCCGGCCTCGGCCGCGTGCTGCCGAACGACCATCCCAGCCCGCTCAGCCGGCTGTTCGCCACCGCCTGGCCCACGGCGTGGGCCGGCGGCAGCCAGCCGGCCAGCAACGACGATGTGCTCTGCCTGCCGCCTTTTCCGCGACTGGCCGGCATCGTCGCCCCCGCCCTGGCCGGCCAGGGCCGCCGCGATCTCGCCATCACCCTGGCGCTGAGCGTGGCCAACGCCGTCGGCGGCCCGTCCGCCCGCATCCTGCGCCGCCTCGCCATCCCCTGGCTGCGCCACCTCGGCCGTCGCGGCATGGCCCTGCGCCTGGCCTGGACGCTGCGGTCGCCGAACGCGCTGTGGCAGGCGCTGGTCTGGTGACGGGATTGGTCGCGGGCGCCAGGGTCCCTGCCGAGGGCGACGAGGTTGAGAAGCGGAGAGGTTGAGAGGTTGAGAGGTCGAGAGGCAGGTGAGGTGTAGGGTGGTGCAGTGGGCCGTGATGTTCTCCGCAATCGTGTGGCACCGACTCACCTCACTGCTGCTGCCACTCGACCGCTTCGCTTCGCAACCTCGCAACTTTCCCTGAATCGCACTGGACCCGGGACTGAAGCTCCGCTAATCGTCCCACCGTGGCCACCGCCGCCCTGATCCGCATGACCCTGGCTGATGGCTTGCGCCAGCCGTTGACCTGGCTGGCGACCGGCCTGTCGGTGGCGTTGGTCGCGCTCAGCTTCGGCTTCGGCATGTTCAATTTCGAACTCACCGACCGCCTGCGCATGCTGTCCACCGCCGGGGTCGCCATCGGGGTGCTCAACGGCTTGTTCCTGGCCGTGGTCGGAGCCTCCACCGCCATCCACGCCGAACTCGCCGACCGCACCGCCTTGACCTTGTTCGCCAAGCCGGTGTCGCGGGGCAGTTTCCTGGTCGGCAAGTGCTGCGGTCTGTGGCTGACCGTGGTCGCCGCGACCCTTCCCATCATCGCCGTCCACTTCGCCGCGCTGGCGATCGGCCAACGCAGCGGATTCGAGTTCGGGCACAGCCATGGCCACGCCGATGACGATACCGCCTGGATCCCCTGGATTCCGCTGCTGGCAGCGCATGGCCTGGGACTGGCGCACAGCGCCATCCTGGTCTGCATAGCGGCGGTCCTGGCGCTGCGCCTGGGGCTGGTGGCCAACATCCTGATCTCGTTTGCGGTGTTCGTGCTCGGCCACCTGCTCGCGGTCGGCAGCGCCGCCGGCACGCTGGTCATGCCGGTGCTGGCGTTGTTCAACATCGATGACACGATCCTGTTCCGTGACCAGAGCCTGTCGTGGACCTACTGCATCTCGGCCGCGCTCTACGCCGCACTGCACTGTGCCGGCTGCCTCTTCCTCGGCTTGGCGCTGTTCAAGCGTCAGGATCTAGCATGACACCCAGGTCGATCCCGTGCGTTACGCGCTGCTAGGCGACATCCACGGCAACACCGAAGCGCTTGAGGCGGTACTCGCCTCGGTGCGCGCGGAGTCCATCGATCGCGTGGTCTGCCTCGGCGATATCGTCGGCTATGGCGCCGAACCGGTGCGCTGCCTGGAGATCATCATCGGCCTGGGCTGCGACGTCATCGCCGGCAACCACGACTGGGCGGCGGTGGGCAAGCTGTCGATCGATTGCTTCAATGCCTACGCCAAGGCGGCGGCGCTGTGGACTCGCGACCAGCTCAACGACGCCCACAAGGAATTCCTCACCAATCTGCCGCTTACCATCGGCTACGAGCATTTCGCGGTGGCGCACGGCACCTTCCACCAGCCCGAAGCGTTCAACTACATTCAGACCGTGTTCGACGCGCAGCAGAGTTTCGAAGCGCTCAAGAAGCTCGGCGCCAGCCTGGGCTTCCTCGGCCACAGCCACGTCCCGGTCGGCTTCTTCGATACCGATCCGATCACCTACACCCTCGACAGCGAGATCCCGGTCGACGAGGACGCGGCGATCATCATCAACGCCGGCAGTGTCGGCCAGCCGCGCGACGAGAACAACCGCGCCAGCTGGGCCCTGCTCGATACCGAGACGCGCACGGTGACCATCAAGCGCATCGAGTACGACATCGAGGCGGCGGCCAACAAGATCCGCACCGCCGGGCTGCCCGAGATCCTGGCGGCGCGGCTGTATCAGGGGAAGTGAGCGCGCTGCGCGCGCTCACGCACGAAGGGCGTGAAAGGCGTGAAGGGCGCGAAGGGTGAAGACAGCGAGCGCAGTTCACGGCGGCGCCATGCGAGCACGCATCGTTCGCATCCCCAGGCGCTGCGCGCTCTGCAACGCGATCAGCAGTTTCACTGAACTCCGCGCTTCCTGCATCCCGACGCAGCGGCTGCCGCGCCCGCGCATCACCGCGCGTTCCTCACCTCGCGCCCCTTCACGCCCTTCACGCCCTTCACGCCCCTCACGCCCTTCATGCCCTCCCCCGCCCGCATCAAGATCTGCGGCCTGACCCGCCCCGAGGATGTGCGCGCCGCGCTCGCCGCCGGCGTCGACGCGCTCGGTTTCAATCTGGCGCGTGGACCGCGTCGCCTCGACGTCGAGGCCGCGCGCGCGCTGGTCGCCCTGGTCCCGCCGCTGGTCACCGCCGTCGCCCTCTTCGTCGATGCCGACGCCGACACCATCCTCGCCGCGGTGCAGCGGACGCGCTGCGCCGCCGTGCAACTGCACGGCGGGGAACCCCCTGAACTGGCCGACTACCTGCGCGCCCGCCTGCCGGTGATCAAGGCCTTCGCGATCAGCGACGCCGCCAGCCTGACGGCGGTGCGTGGCTATCCCGCCGACGCCTACCTGCTCGACGCCAGCGTGCCCGGCCAGGCCGGGGGTACCGGTGTGCGCTGGGACCACCACCTGCTCGCCGGCCTCGATCTCGGCCGGCCGGTGGTGCTGGCCGGCGGCCTGACCGCCGACAACGTCGCCGCGGCGGTGCGCAGCGCGCGTCCCTGGGCAGTGGACACCGCCAGCGGCGTCGAGTCGGCGCCGGGGATCAAGGATCACCAGTGCATGCGCCGGTTCGTGGCCGCGTGCCGCGCCGTGGCGGGAGAGTGACGGGATGGCTTTTCTGTTGGGGGCGCTCGACGCAGGCTCGCGCCCCCAACGAACGGGCCGGTCGGCCCTGCCCGCTTTTTGTTGGGGGCGCTCGACGCAGGCTCGCGCCCCCAACGAACGGGCCGGTCGGCCCTGCCCCCTTTTCGACCGGGGAGTGACGGGATGAGCTTTTTGTTGGGGGCGCTCGACGCAGGCTCGCGCCCCCAACGAACGGGCCGGTCGGCCCTGCCCCCTTTTCGACCGGGGAGTGACGGATGACCGCAGAACAGGGACGTCTGGGCGGGCAGGCGCTGGCCAAGCCGATGATCATTGCGATCGATGGGCCGGCGGGGGCGGGAAAGTCGTCGGTGACGCGCACGTTGGCGCATCGCCTGGGCATCCTCCACCTCGATACCGGGGCGATGTACCGCGCCGTCACCGTCGGCCTGCACGATGCCGGCATCGATACCGGCGACGCGGCGGCGAGCGCCGCCTGGGTCGGCGCCCGCTCCATCGCCTTCGATGCCCATGGCGAGGTGCTGCTCGACGGGGTGCCAGTAGCGCGCGAACGCCTGCGCTCGCCGGCGACCACTGCCGAGATCTGGCGCGTCGCCGACAATCCCGGCTGCCGTGCCCACCTGGTCGCCTGGCAGCAGGCGATCGTGCGCAGCCGCGACGCCGTGGTCGAGGGTCGCGACGCCACCACGGTGATCTGCCCGGACGCCCAGCTCAAGGTCTACCTCGATGCCAGTCCCGAGGAGCGCGCGCGGCGACGGCTCGACGAGTGGCGCGACCAGCCCGGTCGTCCCGATTTCGCCCAGACCGTCGCCGACATCCGCGCCCGCGACGCCCGCGACATGGGCCGCGCCGTCGGGGCGCTGAAGCTCGCTGACGACGCCCTGCCCATCCTCACCGACGGCCTCAGCGTCAACGAGGTCATCGCGACGCTGCTCGCCTACGCCGTGCAGCGCCAGCCGTTCCTGCTCGAAAAGGTGGTCGCCGACCAGCTCGCGGTCGGACGCAGCCGTGGGCCTGGCTATGTCAGCGTGGCGCCGGGCGATGGCGGGCCGTGGCAGCTCGGGCTGACCAATCCCACCCCGGAGCGCATGCCGGAGAGCACGCGCACGCTCACCCGCAACCACGGCGGCCGCCAGGCCGGCGTGGTCTGCCAGGGCCGCGCCGTGCTCTGCCTGGCCGGCCGCGCCGACAGGCCCGGCCATATCAACGCCCTGCCCATGCTGCCGCAGACCTGGTACGTGATCGAACCCGGCGCCTGGCACGCGGTGATCCAGGCCCCGGGCACCATCTGCGCCTGGGCCGAGGCCGCTGGTCTCAGCGAGGAACGTCGCGATCTGACCGCCGGTCAGCTCGCTGAGCTGCACGCCTTCCTCGCCGTCTACCTGCCGCGCTGATCTGCTGATCCCTGAAATCCGCGCCGCCCACGACGGCGTCTTCAGAAAGCGGGCAACCTACCGCTTACCTGGACGCGGGGGCAGGCGCCCACCCGGCGCCGGATTGTTGGCGGGCGGGGGCTGACCGAAACCACCACCCGGGCCGGTGCGCGGCGCCGGTTCCTCAGGTTTCATGCCCTCGCCTTCTCCACGCAGACGGGCCTGTTCGACCCGGCGCATGACCAGTTCGAACACCCGGTCGAGCGCCCCCGCCAAGGCATCGGTGCCGGTCGCCCACGGCGTCGTGGGCAGACCGGGCGGGGGTTCGAGCGCGATCTGCTGATGGGCGGCCAACCGGCGCTGCACGCTGCCGTCGAGGTCCCAGTGGCGCAGCACCTGGCGGCCGCGCAGCTCGGCGATGATGCCGTCGTCGCCGAGGATCTCGCAATGCGAGAACGTGCACAGACTGCCGGCCAGGGGCACGCGCAGATCGGCGAAGGACTGGCGATGGAAATCGCAGGCAGTGAAGACGTCGCGGCGCTGGACCGGCGTCCAGTTGCGCACGCCGACCTGGAAATGCGCTCCGCCGATGAAGGCGCATTGCTGGAAACGCGGGCCGTTGGCGACGTCGACGCGCGACAGGCCATAGAAGATGCAGTTGCCGAAGCGCTGGTCGGCGCCGCCCACCGCCTCGGTGTGGCTGCCCGATCTCGACATCGAGATGAACGGCAGGCCGGCGACCTCGCGCGGGCGGTAGGTGACCTTGTCGGAACCGTTCACCACCAACCCGCCGCTTGCGGGCACCAGACTGGCGCCCGGCGCCAGGGTGGTGCCGGGCAGGATCACCGCCAGATCGCGCAGGTCGACGACGCCCTCCAGACGGCCGTTGAACACCCTGGGCTGGCTGTCGGCGAGCACCAGCAGCCGGCGCAGCACCGCCCGCGTGCGCTGGTCGCAGCGCTGCACATCGACCTCGACATCGAGGCGCTGGCGCAGCTCCCGGGCCAGGTAATTCGCCTCGTCGTCGACGCGCACCGGCGCCGGCGGCTGGGGCGCCGGCTCCTTGGCCGCGCGCAGCGCCAGCAATCCGCGCAGCGCCGTCGCCACGCGGTCGCCAGCGGGTGCCGCCTTGAGACCTTCGGGCGTGCCCAGGCCAGCGAGGCTGAGTGTCATGGCATCGTCGGCCGCGATGGCGCCGACGGGCAGGGCGCGCGCCAGGGCGGCGCAGTCCTCGGGACGCAACTGCGCCCAGGGCAGCCGGCCGCCGGCGCCCTCCGGCGACAGCCAGTCGATGCCCTTGACCGAGACGCTGGCGACCTCGGCACGGCGATCGAGCTTGCGCAGCGTCGGCAGCGCCGGCTTGGCGGCGACGATGGCGGCGGAATTGCGCGCGAGGATGGCACGTGCATCCACCTTGGCCGCCATGACCGACGTGAGCGCGGCGCTGTGCTCGGGCAGCAGGCCCTCCTTGCCGGCCTCGACCGCCTCGTCGAAGCGCCCCTCGGCGAACAGCGCGGCGACCTTGGCGCCGACCTCAGGCGAGACCACCGACGGCGGCGTCGCGGCCGTCACGGTCGGTGCAGTCGGTGCCAGCACCGCACTGATCGGCGCCTGGACCGGCACCTTGTCGAGGTGGGCTGGCAGCGCCAACGCCTCCGGCGCGTGGGCGGGTGGCGTCGGCGCATGGACCGGCGCTGGGTGCGCAGTGGCGACCACCGCCGGTGCGGCGATCGGCGCTGCGGGCAGCGGGGCAGCGACCGTCGGCAGCGTGCTGGCCGGCGCAGCCGCCTTGGCCACGACGGTCGCCGCCGGGCCATCGCCCGCCGTCGGCGCGGTGCCAGGCATGGTGGTGCTGGCCAGCGACGCCGGCAGGGGTCGCCCGGACGGACCGCTCAACGACCAGGCGATCACCGCGCACAACGCGGCGGCGGCGACACCGCCACCGGCCAGCGCCCAGCGCGGTACCGCCGCCAGGCCGCCGCCGGACGATCCGCCACCAGCGGAACCGACCCCGCGGGCGACGTAGGTGGCGACCGAACTGGAGGGCGGGTTCTGGCGTGGGTCATCGCGGAAGAGCAGCGGTCCGGCCGCCAATGGCTTGCCGGCGACGGCGGCATCGAGGTCGGCCGCCAGCGCCTCCGGCGTCGGATAGCGCCGGTTCTTATCCTTGGCCATGGCCTTGGCGATGATCGCGGCGGTGGACCTGGCGATGCCGGGAGTGATGGCGGCGAGATCGGGGATCGGTCCGTTGATCACCAAGTTGAGCGTGGCCAGGGTGCCGGCGGCGTCGTACGGCGGCTTGCCTGCGAGCAGGTGGTAGAGCGTGGTGCCGAGCGAATAGATGTCGGTACGGATGTCGAGATCGCTGTCGCCGCGCGCCTGGTCAGGCGACATGTAGGCGGGCGAGCCGACGGTCATGCCGGTCTGGGTCATGCGGTCGTCGCCGTCGGACTGGCGGGCGAGCCCGAGGTCGGCGAGCTTGGCCTGGCCATCCTCGGTGACGAAGATGTTGGCCGGCTTGATGTCGCGGTGGATCAGCCCGGCCTTGTGGATCGCGGCGAGACCGTGCGCGCAGTCGCGGATGATGGCCAGCGCGCGCGCTTCGGGCAGTTGGCCACCGTGGCCGTTGGCGAGCTTCAGCGCGTCGCCGCCGCGCACCAGTTCCAGCGACATGAAGGCGACGCCCTGATCCTGACCGACGTCGTAGCAGGTGATGACGTTGGGATGGAGCACCTTGCCGGCGGCACGCGCCTCGCGCACGAAACGCTCGACGAACTCCTGGTCCTTGGCCAAGCGCGGGACCAGTACTTTCAGCGCCACCTCGCGCTGCATCGACAGTTGCACCGCCTTGTACACCGCGCCCATGCCGCCTTGCCCGAGCTTGGCGACCAGTTGATAGCCGCCGATGACCTTCGGCCCGGCCTGCTTGGCAGCTTCCTGTTCGAGCAGTTCGCGCTGCGCCTTGGTCAGGTGGCCGTCGTCGACCAGGCGCTGCGCCAGCGGCTTGTTGACCATGGTCATCGCGGTGACGTCGCCGGCGATCTGCGTACGCAGGCTGATCGCGACGTCGTGGGAGATGAAGCCGCGCTTCTCAGCGATGGTCACGACCAGGTTGTCGAGGTTGTCGTCCATGGTCCGTCCCCGGGTTGCGGCGCGCCTGGATGGGTACCCAGGGCATACGCCACGGTTACATACCCCCTGATTCCCGCGTCCGGCCAGAGTGGACAGGGGGATCGCGCTACACGGCGGAAGCAGCGGAGCGCGGTTGCTGAGCGGCTCGGATGCAGGCGGCGATCGCACGCGATCGGCATCGCGCTGACCGGCATCCCGACTGCATCGATTGGCGCTCTTCGCGGCGTGCCCGCGCATCGTTTTCGGTGATCTGCGCGTTCGTCGATCCGCGTGGTCGCGTCCGAACGCGTCATCCGTCTCGCCGGCTCCGCCCGCCGCCCGCCGCCGGTTGGCGCCTCCTTTGCGTTGCTCGCTGAGCCACCGTATAGTCCCCTGCCCGACTCCGGAGCGTCCGTGGACAGCACCCTGCTCGCTGTGCAAGCCCGTATCTTCCTGGCCACCGGCCTGGGCTGGCTGGGTTTCGGACTGTGGCAGGGCTACGACCCGCTGACCGTGAGCTGGCGCGCCGCCGCCGGTGCCCTGGCCGCCCTGGTGGTGGCGCGCTGGCTGCTGCGCATCGCCGCCGACACCATCAACGAACGCGTCGCCAGCGATCTCGCCGAACGCGAACTTGCCGCCGCGACGCGCGTCGCCACGCCACCGGCAGAACGGAAGCGCTGACCATGGGCACCGCGGCGACGCGTCATGATCCGGCGCTGAAGGCCTATCGGCAGGCGGCCGGACTGGGCGGTTCCGGACCGGTCGACGATCAGGTCATGCGTCACCTGCCGCTGGTGCGCAGCGTGGTCGATCGCATCGCCGCCAACCTGCCGGCCTCGGTCGACCGCGAGGATCTCCTCCACGCCGGCGTCATCGGACTGATCGACGCGCTCAAGCGCTTCGATTCCAGCCGTGACCATGCCTTCAGCACCTACGCCGTGCTGCGCATCCGCGGCCAGGTCATCGATGAGCTGCGCGCCCGCGACTGGGTGCCGCGCGGTGCCCGCAGCCGCGCCCGCGACTACCAGCAGGCGGTGAAGGATCTCAGCAGCCGCCTCGGCCGCCTGCCCGACGACGGCGAGTTGGCCGAACGCCTGGGCGTGACCACTGACGAACTGCCGGGAATCGAACACGCGGCGCGTCTGGCCGTGCAGGTCAGCATCGATGGCCATGGCGACAGCGACGGTGGTGGCGGTCCTGGCCTGGCCGGCCTGGCCGCCAGCGGGGGCGAGGATCCCAGCGACCGCCTCGATCAGGACGACCGCCGTCGCGTGCTCACCCAGGCGTTGGGCCGGCTCAGCGAACAGGAGCGCCTGGTGATCAAGCTCTACTACTTCGAGAACCTGCTGATGAAGGAGATCGCGGAGATCCTCGACCTCACCGAGAGCCGCATCTGCCAGATCCACGCCCGCGTGCTCACGCTGCTGCGCACCCGGCTGGGCGTGGACGCCTGCTGAGCGGCTGCATGAACCGCTCCCTGCGCGCGGATGCCTGCCATCCCTGCCTCGGTGCGGGCGGCTGGTGACGCCATGGCCGTAGACGGCCCGCAACTGCCACCGTCCGCGCCGACCGGCGGGCCGATCGCAGCCACGCCGGCCAGCGTCGAACTGGCGGTGCAGGCGGCCGTCAACCGCGCGCTCGCCGCGCTGCTGGTGCCTGGCAGCGTGGTCTCCGCCCGGCTCGGGGCGGTGCGGCCCGACGGTTCCGTGCCGCTGACCATCGCTGGCCGCACCGTGCTCGCGACCGCCACCGTGCCACTGCCCAGCGAGGCCGACGTCCAGCTCGAAGTGCTCGCCGGCGACGGTCCGCGCCGGCTGCGCCTGGTCGGGGGCGGCGACCGCGCGCAGGCCAGCAGCCCGCAGCAGCGCCTCGCCCAGCTCGGCGTGGCGCGCACGCCGCTCGCCGCCATCGCCCTGGCCGCCTTCGAAGCGGCCGGCGCGCCGCTGTCCGGCGAACGCCTGCGCGCCACCGCCAGCGCGCTCGCCGCTCTGCCGGCTGGCGAGCAACCAGTGCGCGCCGCCGCCCATGCCGCGCTCGCCGTCGCCGGTGCGCCGGCGACGCCGGCACTGGTGGCGCTGGCCACGCGTGCGGTGGCACCGGCCCTGCCCGACGCCGCCACCGCCGTGCGTGCCGTGCAGGTGGCGCTGGCCGCGATCACCGGAACCCCGCTGGCGGCGGCGGTACCGGCGCTGGCGCTGGCTGCGCCAAACCCCGCCGCCGCCGGTGACGACGCGCCCGCAAACGCGCAGCGTGGACCGGCGCTGCGCGTCGAGACGCTGACCACAGGTCCGCGCTCCGCACCACCGGCGCCACCCGCCACCGCGCTGGTCGCGCGCACCCTCGCCGACGCCATCGCCACGCTCGCCACCCTGGCCATCCCCGATGCCGGCCGCGATGGCGCCGACGCCGTACGCCGCGCGTTCGGTCTTGCCGGCATCCGGCCGGGCACGGCGTCAGACCTGGCGGCACCAGCCGACGCCGCGCGGATTCCCGGCGGACGTCCCCCGGCAGAGCGCGAGGGTCCGCGATCGGCCACCCTCCTCGACCACGTCGCCGACAGCGGACGCGCCCTGCGCTCCGTCACTGCGGCACCGGCGGCGGTGGTCGAAGCGCGCGCCGCCCTCGACCAGGCCGCGCGCGAGATCGCCGCGCCAACCGTGCTGCGACCGGCCGCCCTGGCCGACTACGCCGTGGTCGTCCCCCTGCTGCTGAGCGACCGCGGCCAGCCCACGCCAGCGCGCCTGGCGATCAGCCGGCGGCCGGGCGGCGGGGGCGCCGACGCCACCTACCTGCGCATCGATGCCCAGCTCAGCCGGCTGGGCACGGTCAGCGTGCGGTTGTCGGCCCTCGATCACGGGCCGATGGCGATCGCCATCGTCGCCGGGGCGCCCGCCCTGGCCGCCTTGGACGAGGTGCTACCCGAATTGGAAGCGACCCTGCACGAACGCGGCCTGGTCGCCAGCCTGCGCCTGGCGGTCGACGACGGCGGTGGCGATGCCGCCTGATCGCCGCTACGCCGTCGCGCTGCGCTACCAGGAGGACGATGACGACGCGCCGCGCGTCCTCGCCAAGGGCCAGGGCGAAGTCGCCGATCGCATCGTCGCCCTCGCCAAGGCGCACCAGGTGCCGCTGCACCAGGACCACGACCTGGTCGAACTGCTGGTGGTGCTCGACCTCGGCGCGGTGGTGCCGCCGGCGCTGTACCACGCCCTTGCCGAGGTGCTCGCGCACCTCTACCGCGCCAACCACCGCATGGAGGCGATCGAACGGGTGGCGCGCGCGGACGGCGCCGCCCGCCCGCCGTGACCAGGTTCAACGGCCGGACCCGCGTACGCTGCCGCCAGGCTTGTGCCCCGGCTTGGCCGGACCTACGCTCCCCCGCGAGGCAGCGCCAGCCGGCATGAGCCGCACCACTACGCCAACGTCCCGTCCGCACATGCCCGTGGTGCTGGTGCTGACCGTGCCACCGGATGAGCGCGAGCTGGAGGCCGAACGCACCGCCGAGATGCGCAGCCTGCTCGCCACCGCCGGACGGCTGGCGGTCGCGACCTGCGCCCAGCACCTGGCCAAGCCGGTCAACGCCACCCGCATCGGCAGCGGCAAGATCGCCGAGGTGGCGGCGGCGGTGAAGGAGCACGCCGCCGATCACGTGGTGTTCGACTGCCAGCTCACGCCGCGCCAGCAGCGCAATCTCACCGAGGAGATCGGCGTCAGCGTGGTCGACTACAACGAACTGATCCTCGACATCTTCGCCCGCAACGCGCGCACCCATCAGGCCATGCTCGCGGTCGACCTCGCCCAGCTCGAATACGGCCGTTCACGGCTGAAGCGGCTGTGGACCCACCTCGATCGCCAGAACGTCGGCGGCATCGGCGGCGGCGCCGGCGCCATCCGCGGCCCGGGCGAGAAGCAGATCGAGATCGACCGCCGCCTGGTGCGCAAACGCATCCTCGAACTGCGCGCGCGCCTGACCGAGATCGGCGACCGCCGCGACCGCACCGTGGCCAGCCGCGCCGGCTGCTACAACGTCGCCCTGGTCGGCTACACCAACGCCGGCAAGAGCACGCTGATGAATCAGCTCAGCCACGCCGGCGTGCTCGCCGAAGACCGCCTGTTCGCCACCCTCGACACGCGCACCGCCAGGCTGCACCTCGACGGCGTGCCCAATGCGGTGATCAGCGACACCGTCGGCTTCATCCGCAATCTTCCGCCAACGCTGATCGCCAGCTTCCACGCCACTCTCGCCGAGGTGCGCGAGGCCGACCTGCTGCTGCACGTGGTCGACGCCTCGTCACCGACCATGGATCAGCAGATCACCGCGGTCGAGAAGGTGCTCACCGCCATCGGCGCCCACGAACTGCCGGTGATCATGGTCTTCAACAAGGTCGACCGCTGCTATTCGAAGACCATCCTCGCCGCCTACCGCCGGCGCTACGACTGCGCGGTGGTGATCAGCGCGCTCACCGGCGACGGTCTCGACGCCCTGCGTACCGCCATCCGCGCCCAGGCCGCCAGCCGCCGACAGGCCGTACAGGTGAGCTTTCCGCTCGCTGACGGCGCCCTCGGCGCCTTCATCCGCAGCCGCGCCGCCATCATCGAAGAGCGCTACGAGGGCGACCAGGCGGTGTACGGCCTGGAGGTCGACGAGCGCCTGCTCGGCGAGTTGCAGTCGCATCCCGGTCTGAACGTGCGGGTGATGGACGCTGGCGTGGCACCACCGCCGGTCGCGCCATGACCGGGGGCGTGCGCCAGGCCGACCGCCCCGCCGGCGCCGCCCCAGCCGCACCCGCCAGCGAGATCGCCGGCCTGCTCGCCCTGCTCGACGATCCCGATCCGGTGGTGCAGCAGGCGCTGGTCGCGCGCCTGCGCCGCGATGACGCGCTGCTCGACCAGGCCTGGACCGCCGCCGCTGCGCGCAGCGTGGCGCCGCCCGACGCCTTGCTGCGCCTGGTGCTGGCCGCCGACGCCCAGGCCATGGTCGACCGCTTCGCCGCGGCCGAGGATCTCGAGGCCGGCTGCTGGCTGCTGCCGCTGCTGGCGCGGCCGCGCTGCGACCATCGCCGCGCCGGCGCGGTGATTCTCGACCAGTTCGCCGCCCGCCTGCCAGATGGCGCCGACGGCGTCGCCATCGCCGCCTGGCTGGGCGCTGACTGCGGCTTCACGGGCGACCGCCACGACTACCACGATCCTGCCAACAGCTTCCTGCCCGACGTGCTGGCGCGACGCACCGGACTGCCCATCGCGTTGACCGCGCTGTGGCTGCTGCTCTGCCGTCGCCGCGGCGTCGCCGCCGAGGCCGTCGCCCTGCCCGGCCACGTGCTCGGCCACTGTCCGGACGGTCCTGCCGCCTACCTCGACCTCTTCGCCGGCGGCCGGGTGATCGAGCGCCCGGTCATCGCCCGTCTGCTGCGCGACCAATGCGCCGGCGGCGCGTTGGCATGGCCGGGCGCGGCCAGCGACCGCGCCCTGCTGCGCCGCATGGCGCGCAATCTGGTGGTCAGCTACACCCGCCTCGGCGACCGCCTGCGCGCCACCATCGCACACGGCATGGCGAGCGCGTAGCGTCAGAGCGACCGGCCGGATTCATCCCGGATCGCTGCCATCCGAGACGGTCGCCGTGCCCGACTGGTTGGCGACCGGGTTCACCGTCACCGTGCGACTGCCGAGCGAACCGCCGAAGCGCACGTTGCCGACTCGCGCAGCCCGTCGCTGCGCTCGCCGGGGAGCAGGGCCCGCGCACCGTGTGTGACTCGACGGTGCCGCGGTGCCGTTGGCGCGATCAGCACCAGGGCGGGTTTGCGCGAATAGGCTTATGGTCATTGATCAAACGTTGCTTTAAGACATTTCACGACTCTGATCCGCCCGCGTCGACCACCGTCGCCACCCCGCAGACCAGGCCACTCCCATGCGTCGCAACTGGCTGATCTCCCGCCGCACCAGTCTCAAAGGCATCGGCGTCGCCCTCGGTCTGCCGCTGCTGGAAACCATGGGCTGGGCGGATCCGCCGGCCGGATCGACCTACAAGCCGCCGGTGCGCATCGGCTTCATGTACATGCCCGATGGCGTGCATCAGCCCGATTTCTGGCCGACCGATCCCAAGACCTTCCCGGTGGTGCTGCCGAAGAATCTCGAACCGCTGCGTCCGGTGATCGACGAATGCCTGATGCTCGACGGCCTGCACGGCGCGCCGGATGGGAAGATCTTCGCGCCGCACGCGCTTGAACTGTCAAGCTGGCTCACCGCCACCCTGATGAATCCGCTGAACCGCGCCAACATCGACATCGCCACCTCGGCCGACCAGATCGCCGCCCAGCACCTCGGGGTGTACACGGTGGTGCCGTCGCTCGAACTCGGCTACCGCGACAACGCCGCCACCGGCCTGGGCGAGAACGGGGTCACCAACCGCTATTATTCCACCGGCAACTTCCGCACCGCGACCCAGCCGCTGCCGGTCGAGACCAAGCCGGCCAACGTCTACCAGCGGCTGTTCTCGTCGCGCACGTCGACGCCGCGCAAACGCGGCGGACCGGCGGTCGACCCCGGAAAATTCGCCAGCACCGCCGCCGCGGCGCCGGCCGAGGAATCGCTGGATCGCAGCATGCTCGATCTGGTGCTGGGCGGAGCGAAGGACCTGCGCGGTCAGGTCAGCAGCAACGATCAGCGCCGGCTGGACGAGTACCTCGATTCCATGCGCTCGCTCGAAAAGCGGCTCACCGCCATCGAACGCCAGCAGGCCGAGGCCGCCAAAACCAAGGCCGGCACCGGCGCCGCGTCGGCCTTCACGCGCTCGCCGCCGATCGACGTCACCATCCCCAACCACGCCATCAAATGGAGCGAGCACACCCGGTTGATGGGCGATCTGATGATCCTCGCCTTCCAGACCGATCTGACCCGCGTGTGCACGCTGATCCCCTCGCATCCCAATGGCCTGAACTATCCCGAGCTCGGCTTCGCCGAGAACCACCACGACCTCAGCCACAACGACGGCAAGGAGGTCGAGAAGCTCAGCAAGCTCACCAAGATCAACTACTTCAACCTCCAGCAGTTCGCCTACATCGTGGGCCGCATGAAGAGCCTGAAGGAAGGCGCCGGCACGCTGCTCGACAACAGCATCTTCATGTGGGGCTGCGGCATGGACCACGGCGGCCACACCAATCAGCGCCTGCCCACCATCCTCGCCGGCCGCGGCGGCGGCACCGTCCGCCCCGGGCGCTACGCCAAGTGCAAAGGCAACATCGGCGACCTGCTCACCGCCATCCTCGCCCGCGCCGGCGTGCCACTCGACAAGCCGATCGGGTGCGGGACGAAGCTGCTGCCGGATCTGTCGTGATCGGCTGATCGGCGCAGGCGACGCGAGTCGCCCGCAGTTCGCGGACCCGCGTTCCCCAGCCCTACTCGGCCATGCGGCCTTCCGCGTTGCCATGGCACCGGCGTATGGATTGGGCGCGCAGGCGCGCGTCGTGCCAGCGCTGCAACCGCCCGCGAAGTCAATTGCGGTCAATCCACCTCCCATTCCCGTCAATTGCTGCGGGGCGTGGTCGGTGAATAACCTGTGGCGTGGGGATTCCGCCGGTGTCGACCGCGATGCGTCCTTGGGCGTTGGTCGTCGTGCTGGCCGGGCTGCTGGCCGGCGTCAGCGCCGGAGAATCCACGGCCGCGAGCCTCGACAGCCTGCGCCGGTCGACTGCGGCCAGCTATGAACGCGACATCGTCCCGCTGCTGACCACCTACTGCGCCGCCTGCCATAACGGCGAGAAGCGCAAAGGCGACATCGACTTCAGCGCCCACGCACGCGGCGAGGCGGCGATCGGACTGCGTCCGCTGTGGAGCGCGTCCGCCGACAAGCTGACCCTGCGTGAGATGCCACCGGAAAAGTCCAAGCAGCCGACCGCGGCGGAGCGCGCGCAACTGCTGGCGTGGATGGCGTCGCTCAAGCGGCTGGAGCGGCCGGATCCGGGATCGGCGGTGATCCGCCGGCTGGGGCGGGCGGAATACGACAACACCATGCGCGACCTCTTCGGCGTCGACCTCAAGCCGGCCGTCGATTTCCCGCCTGAGCATCTCGGCGAAGGACTGAACAACACCTTCTCGCCACTACTGATGGAGAAGCTGCTGCTCGCGGCCGATGGCGTGCTCGACCAGTTGATCGTGCCCGACCATGTCGAATACACGTGGCCCGCCGGACAGCTCGACGCGTTGATCGAGGGCCGCCCGGATCCGGGCAAGCCCGACGGCAGCCGTCGCGAGTTCAACGTCGTCGGCGAGGTGTGGACGACCATTTCACTGCCCAGCGAGGCCACCTACACCCTGCGCGTGATCGCTGGCGCCGACCAGGCGGGCAGCGAACCGGCCCGGCTTGCGGTGCGTCTCGACAATCAGGTGTTGGGCGAGGTGGTGGTGCGCGCGACCGCGAAAACGCCGGCCGCGACCACGCTCAGCGCGGTGCTCCCCGCCGGACGCAGCCGGCTGTCGGTGAGCTTCCTGACGCCGTACACCGAACCGGTGGCGGTGCCCAGCCCGCCGACCGGCCGCAAGCGGGCGAACCCGCCACCTCCGGCAGCGGCCCCGCCAGCGAAACCGGCGGATGCGCCCAAGCCGCGGGTGCGCTCGGTGGTCATCGAGCGCATCGAACTGGTCGGCCCACCGGCCGCCGTGCCCAGCCCGGCCCAGCGCCGGCTCTTCGTCGCGCTGCCGGGCAAGGACCTCGGCAAGCGCGAGGCCGCCAAGCGCATCATCGCGGCCTTCGCTCCGCGCGCCTTCCGCCGGCCCGCGACGGAGACGGAGATCGCCGTCCACCTCAAGGTCTTCGACCTCGCTGACCGTCAGGGCGAAAGCTTCAGCGAGGCGGTGAAGCTGATGCTGAAGGCAGTGCTGGTGTCGCCGCAGTTCTGGTTCCGGCTGAGCGAGGATCCGCCGCCAGCGGCGCCCGCCGCGGACACCGGCATGGTACCGGTGGGCGGCTACGGCATGGCCTCGCGGCTGTCGTACTTCCTGTGGTCGACCATGCCTGATGCCGAGCTGTCCGCGCTCGCCAGGGATGGCCGGCTGGAAGACCGCCAGGTCGTCGTCGAGCAGGTCCGGCGCCTGCTCAAGGATCCCAAGGCGCGGGCGCTGGTGGACAACTTCGCCGCCCCCTGGCTGGGCATCGATGACATCCTCAGCCATCCCGTCGACGAGAAGCGCTTTCCGCAGGTGACCCGGGTCCTGCGCCTGGCGATGTACGACGAGGCCACGCAGTTCATCGAGGGGTTGATGCGCGAAGGCCGCAGCCTGCTCGACCTGATCGACAGCGATTACACCTACCTCAACCAGCCGCTGGCGACGCTCTACGGCATCGACGGGGTCACCGGCCAGCGCCTGCAAAAGGTCGCGCTACCGGCCGGCGGCCGCGGTGGCGTGCTGACCATGGGCGCGGTATTGTTCACCACCTCGCTGCCCAACCGCACCAGCGCGGTGGGACGGGGCAAATGGGTGCTCGACCACCTGCTCGGCCAATCGCCACCGCCACCGCCAGCCGACGTCCCCGGCCTCGACAAGCAGGATGTGGCCGGCAACGCCAAGCTGTCGCTGCGCCAGAAGGTCGAACTGCACCGCGCCGATCCCAAGTGCGCGAGCTGCCACCGGGTCATGGACGCCATCGGCTTCGGGCTCGAAGGCTTCGATGTCATCGGCCGGGTCCGCCAACGCGACGACAGCGGAGCGCCGGTCGATACCCTCGGCGAATTGCCGGGCGGTGCGCGCTTCAGTGGTGCCGGCGAATTGAAGAAGATCCTCAACGCCCACCGCGACCAGTTCACCCGCACCCTCACCCGGCGACTGCTCGGCTACGCCCTCGGCCGCGCCATCGCCGGCTATGACGAGGTGGTGGTCGACGACATCGCCGCCGCCGTGGCCAAGGACGGCTACCGTTTCGACACCCTGGTGGTCGAGGTCGCGACCAGCCTACCCTTCCGCTTCCGTCGCTCACGCTGATCTCCGGAGCCTTTCATGCGCAATCACTGGCTCATCCCCCGTCGCACCGCTCTCAAGGGGATGGGCGTCTCCCTGGCGCTGCCGCTGCTCGACGTGATGGGCTGGGCGGACCCGCCCAAGGCGGGTGGTTTCAAGATGCCGGTGCGCCTTGGATTCATCAACACGCCGAACGGTTTCTACCCCAACAATTTCTGGCCCAAGGCCGACACCCTCGACCTGCTCGGCGCGCTGCCGTCGTCGCTGGAACCGCTGCGCCCGCTGCTGGCCGACGTGCTGCTGCTGCGCGGACTGGGCTTCAACAAGAACATCGACCATCCCGTCGCGCATACCCTGGAGATGTCGACCTGGCTCACCCGCGTCAAACCCGAACCCGGCCCGAATCCGACCATGGCCATCTCGGCCGACCAGGTGGCGGCGCAGCAGCTCGGGCTCTACACCGCGCTGCCGTCGCTGGAGATCGGCCACGGCGGCGCCGGCAATGGCGGCGTCGGCCAGGGCGGGATGGCCAACCTGCTGTACAAGACCATGTCGTGGCGTTCTCCGACCCAGCCGTGTCCGGCCGAACGCAATCCGCGCGGGGTGTTCAACCGCATGTTCTCGTCACGGCAATCGGCCTCGGGCAAGCGCGGCGGACCGGCGGTGGACACCAGCCGCTTCGCCCCCGCGGCGGCGGCCGCCGCCGGGGCTGGCAGCGCGGTGGTCGCCGGCCCGCCGTCGCTCGACCAGAGCATGCTCGATCTGGTGCTCGAGAATTCGAAGGACTTCGCCAACCGCATCAGCACCGATGACCGCCACCGGCTCGATGACTACATGGACAACATCCGCGGCCTGGAGAAGCGCGTCGCCGCGATCGAACGCCAGCAGGCCGCCGCCGCCCAGCAGGTGCGCAGCCGCCAGGCCGGCAAGGCGCCGGTCAGCACGTCATCGCCGATCATCGAGGTCAGCATCCGCGAGACGCCGACCTGGTCGGACTGGGCGATGCTGATGAGCGACCTGGTGGTGCTCGCCTTCCAGGCCGACATCACCCGCGTGGTCACCCTCGCCTACGGCACCGGCGACAACAACGTGCCCCATCCCGAACTCGGCATCACGGATTCGCACCATGATCTCAGCCATCACGGCAACGAGGCCGACAAGGTCGCCAAGCTGTGCCGGGTCGAACAGCTCAAGGTCAAGCAGTTCGCCTATCTGGTGCAGCGTCTCAAGAGCCTGAGCGAAGGCGGCAGCACGCTGCTCGACAACTGCATCATCACCTTCGGATCCGGCATCGGCCACGGCGCCGCCCACAATTTCGATGCCCTGTCCATCATCTGCGCAGGTCGTGGCGGCGGCACCATCCGCAGCGGCCGTTACGTGCGCAAATGCACCGGCAACTTCGGTGACTACCTGTCCGCCATCCTCGCCCGCGCCGGCGTCCAACTGGCGGCTCCGTTCGGCGACGGCAGCAAGCTGCTGACTGATTTGTCCTGAGGCAGGTGAGGCTGGGCATGCATCGCCAAGTGATGCTGGCCGGTCGCAGACCTCAACCCGGACGCACCGCGTCGCCTCAGCGGGTGAGCAGAAATGCTGAGCGTTGCTGCAAGCCGCGGGGCGGCGACCGGTGAAGCCCGCTCTGCTGGCTCTGGCTGCCTGGACAGCCCAGAGCAGCGAGGTCGGCGACGGCCCACCACATGCGTAGCGCTACTGCAAGCCGCGGCGCCGCCGGGCAGGGATTTTCTCAACCGCTCAGCGTTTCGCTTTCCCGTTCCCGCTGCCGTCCCACACCCGCACCGCCATCCGGCGCAGGCTGGCCGAGCGCACCTGACGGTCGATGCCGGCCTGGATGCGTCGGCGGAACTCCGCCGGGGGCACGCCGTATTCCTTGCGGAAAGCGCGCGAGAAGTGGTCGGGGTTGGGAAAGCCGCATTCGCGGGCGATGTGCTGCGCGGTCATGTCGCTGCGTTCCAGGAAGCCCGCCGCCCGGTCCAGGCGCAGCCGGCGCAAGGCGCTCATCGGCGTCTGGTTCAGGCTGCGGCGGAAGAGGCGGATGAGATGTTCCGGACCCACCCCCGCCGCCGCGGCCAGTTCGACCAGCGACGGCACTTCGCGCACCAGCGCCGACCAGCGCCACGCCAGCCAACCCAGCGCGCGTTCCACCGGCTCCGGCAGGCTGCAGGCCACATCCGCCTCTGCGCTTGAGGCGCCGGTGACGAACACCAGCAGGGCGTGCTGGACCGCGCTGGCCGCCACCGGCTTCCAACCCGCGGGACGATCGACGGTGAGCCGCAGCAGGTGCCTGAGCACCGCCGGCAGCACCTCGTTGCTGCCGGTCACCTGCAACGACGGCCAACGGCTGGGCGCAGGCAGATCGAGAGTGGACGGATCGCAGGTGAAATGGACGTAGCCGTGCCGGGCGCGCGCTGGGAAGCGGTACTGGTGGCATTGCCCCGGACGCACCAGCACCACGCCGTCTTCGGGGACGACGAACCGTCGACCATCGAGAACGTAGTCCGCGGTGCCCTCGGCCAGCCAGAGGAACTCGTAGTCGTCGAGCGTGCGCGGACCGTAACCGGTGCCGGCGGCGAACAGTGCCATGCCCTGGCCGTTGAAGGTGACCGCCGCCATGGCAACCCCTACGGATGAGTGCCGCGCTCATTGCCGGCGCCTGGGGCCACCAGGCGACAGCGCATCACGGTCGCCGCAGGGGCCGGCCAGTGGGCCTCAACAGACGCGCCTCGGGTTGGTATCAAATCGTGTTGATGAATGTCGTCACCGGCGCCCAGGCCTCCCGTTCAGGACCGCCCCTGGCCGGTCTTCGGCAGTAACCGCCAGCGCCGACGGCCGCCGCCGACCCTGCGGCCAGCAGTGTGGAGTACGATCACCTGATGCCGCTGAGGAGAGCCACGATGTCCGCCAGCCACCCCGCCCTGGATACCGTCACCGACCCGCCCCCCACGGTCAGCGCGCCGAGCCCGGCGCTCCGGTGGCACGCGACGACCCGCGCGCTCTTCGCGCTCACGGCGCTGTTGGCGACGGGCGTCCTCGCCGCCCTGCCGGCGGTCGAGTACCGCTTTCCCGCTGATGCCAACATCATTGATGTGAAGCGCGACTTCGCCGCCCGCGGCGACGGCACCACCGACGATACCGCGGCCATCCGCAAGGCCGTGGTCAGCGCGCTGACCGGCGATTTCCGCAATCCGAAATTCGTCTACTTCCCCAACGGCACCTACCTGGTGAGCGACGCCATCCGCGCCCGCGTCACCGAGGCGCCGGATGGCAAGGGCGGCTGGAGCGACGGCTGGCGCAGCGGCATGGTGCTCATCGGGCAGAGCCGCGAGGGCACGGTGATCAAGCTCATGGACCGCAGTCCCGGCTTCGCGGACAAGGCCAAGCCGCGGGCGATGATCAGTCCGGGATCGACCAACCATTCCGACGCCAGCGGACAGAACCGCATCGGCGGCTGGGGCAACGAGGGCTTCCAGAACAGCCTGATGAACTTCACCGTCGACAGCGGTCGCGGCAATCCCGGCGCGGTCGGCGTGCGCTACCTGGCCAGCAACCGCGGCACCATGGAGGACATCACCGTGCGCAGCGGCGATCCCGACAAGATCGGCGTCACCGGCGTGGAGCTGACCGGCTGGCCGGGACCGGCGCTGGTGAAGAACGTTGCGGTGGACGGCTTCGATGTCGGGCTGCTCCAGGACGGCATGGATTGCAGCATGGTCTACGAGCACATCACCCTGACCGGTCAGAAGGTGTGCGCGGTGCGCGGCACCCACGAACCGTTCATGAGCATGCGCGGCATCGTCAGCCGCAATGCCGTGCCGGCCTTCGTGATCGATGGCAACAGCGCGATCATCAACATCCTCGACAGCACCTGCACCTACACCGGCAGCGAGCCGGCACCGCCGGCGATCACCAGCACCGCCCACCTGGTGCTGAAGAACCTCACCGTCGTCGGCTATCCCACCGTGCTGGCCGGACCGGCGGGCAAGAAAGGCGGCAGTCCGCCGCCGGTGGTGGAAGCGGGATCGGCGGCCGGCACCCAGCGCGTCGCGTTCTACACCTCGCGTCCACGCACCCGCCTCCATCCCGGCCCGGAGAGCGTCCCCGATCTGCCGGTGAAGGAGACGCCGACCTTCCACCACAACGACTTCACCAAGTGGGCGAACGTGGTGACCTTCGCCAAGGGCAGCCGCACCGGCGGCCTGCAGGAGGCGATCGACAGCGGCGCCGAGATCGTCTATCTGCCCAACGGCCATCACCGCATCGAACAGACCGTCGTGCTGCGCGGAGCCCTGCGCAAGATCATCGGCTGCGAAGCGGTGATCAGCGGACCGAAGGGGCTCGACCCGTTCATCCGCTTCGACGGCGTCGCCAGCGGCACGGTGATCCTGGAGCACCTCGGCGTGCGCGGTGGCGACGTCGAGCACAACTGCGCGCAGACCCTGGTCATGCGCAAATGCGACGGCGGCTACCGCAACACCGTGCGCGGTACCGGCGACATCTTCCTCGAAGACGGCATCTTCGACCATCCGCGCATCCTGCATCCCCAGCACCTGTGGGCGCGGCAGCTCAACTCGGAGTTCGGCGACCGGCCGAACTTCACCAACCGCGGCGGCACCGCCTGGATCCTCGGCTATAAGGTCGAGGGCTGGGTCAGCGCCATCCTCAACATCGGCGGTGTCACCGAGTGCTACGCGCTCTACGCCATGACCGGCAACGAGAAGAATCTCAAGGTCACCCCGTTCGTGGAGAATCGCGAAGGCTGGGTGGTAGTCTCGCTGCGCGACGGCGGCCAGGGCAACCACTGGGTCAAGATCAAGGACGCCTGGGACGGAGCCCTGAAGCAGCAGGACACCTGGCAGCGCGAGTACTGCTGCATCATCGCCGGCCAGGCCTTCGATCCGGCGGCGATCAAACCGGGCGCGCCCGGCGCCGCCCAGGGCCAAGCGCTGTCAGCGTCCAGCGCCGAGATCACCTGGGGCGCCGCCGAGGACCAGCGCCTCGGCCTGAGCCATTACCGCATCGCGCGCAACGGCGAACCCGTCGGCGCCGCGGCCGCCGACAAGCCGACCTTCACCGACACCGGGCTGGCCGAGCGCACCGCCTACACCTACGAGATCACCGCCGTCAATCAGCGCGGCGGTATTTCAGCTCCGGTCCGCGTCGCCCTGACCACTCCCGCCGACACGGTCGCGCCGAAACTGCTGCGCGCCGAGGTCTGGCCTGGCGACATCGCCTGTGTGGTGGTCGACTTCAGCAAGGCCATGGACGCGACCAGCGCCGGCGCCTCGGCGAACTACGTGCTGAACCCGGCGACGGCGATCAGCAAGGTCACGCTCAGCCGCGACGGCACCCGGGCCATACTCACCTGCGCCACGCCCCTGGTCGACGGACAGGCGTACACGCTGACCTGCAGCGGACTCAAGGACCGCAGCCAGGCCGGCCAGGCGCTGACCGGGGCAACTGTCACCTTCACCGCCTGGCTGATGGGCGACGGCCTGCGCGCGCAGTTCTGGAATCACAAGGATTCCTTCGACGGCGCCCCGGTGGCGACGCGGATCGACCGCGTCATCGACCGCTGGTGGGGCAATGACGCCCCCGCCGACGGCGTGACGGCGGGCGCCTTCTCGGCGCGCTGGACCGGCGAACTGCGGCCACGGGTGGGCGGCGAGTACGTCTTCAACACCGGCGTGGTCAGCGGCGCCCGCATCACCCTCGATGGCAAGGTCGTCCATGACGTGTGGAACACCGGCAAGGAATGGACGTGGAGCAAGCCGGTCCAACTCGAAGCGGGCCGGCGCTACGCCTTCGTGTTCGAGACGCATGCCACCGCCGGCAGCAGCGGCGCCCGTCTGAAGTGGAAGGGGCCGGGCTTCGCGGACAGCCGGTTCATCGATCAGGACTGCCTGTTCAGCGCGCCGCGGAAACCGTGATCCCGGCGCCGCGGCGAAGCTCCGCCTTGAGCGCCAGCGGCGCGATTCATAAGCGCCCGGGGCAACGCCCTGGGTAGACGGGTCTTGGCGGCCTGTGCCCTGAACAATGGGCGCAGCGCAGCCCTCGCTTCAGCGTGATCTGCGGAATCTATCGTCCAGACCAGCGCTGGAGTGGTGTCATCGAGGCGTTCGGGTAGCGTCCCGTGTCTCGTGCCCGGATCGGCAACGACTGACCAATCAGGACCGCCATGACCCGAGCACGCTCCACCCGTCGCGATCTGCTCAAAGGTGGCACGCTGGCCGGGTTGGGGGCCGCGTTCACCTGGGGCGCGTCCCGTGGCGTTGCCGGTGCTGAACCGGCGCCTGGCGCGCCTCCAGGCGGTGCTGACGGCGCCGGCGGCGGCGAACCGCCGCGCCGGCCGGGGCAGCTTCCGGTCCACGATCTCACCACGCCGCCGCGCGAACGCGTGCGCGTCGCGTTCATCGGCTGCGGTGGCCGCGGGTCGAGCCTGATCCGCGAGGTGCTGAACGTCGCGTTCGCCGACATCGTCGCGGTCTGCGACCTGGTCGAGGCGCGTGCCACCGCGGCAGCCGAACGCATCGCCAAGGCGCGCGGCATGCGTCCGACGGTGCTCGGCGGCGATGAGCGGGTGTGGGAGAAACTCTGCGAACGCGAGGACATCGACGTGGTCTACGTCGCCACGCCCTGGGACTGGCACGTGCCGATGGCGGTGCGGGCGATGGAGCACGGCAAGCACGCCTTCGTCGAGGTCTCGGCGGCGCTGACCGTGGCCGATTGCTGGCGACTGGTCGACACCAGCGAGATCCAACGCCGCCACTGCGTGATGCTTGAGAACTGCTGCTATGGCGAGAACGAGCTGTTCGTGCTCAACCTCGTCCGTCAGGGCGTCTTCGGTGACCTGAACCATGCGGAGTGCGCGTATCTGCACGACCTGCGCGGCCTGCTCTTCAGCCTCGGCGGCGAAGGCGCCTGGCGGCGGCGCTACCACACCACCCTGGACGGCAATCTCTACCCGACGCACGGGCTCGGCCCGGTGGCGCAGTACCTGGGCCTGGGTCGCGGCGACCAGATGAAGTACGTGGTCTCGGTGAGTTCTCCGGAACGCGGCCTGTCGTTGCACCGCGACCGGACCAGGCCCAACAACGGTAAGCACGCCGACGAGCGCTACCGCTGCGGCGACATCAACACCTCGATCGTCAAGACCGAGCTCGGCCGCACGGTGATGATCCAGCACGACGTGGTCAGCCCGCGTCCCTACAGCCGCATCAATGCGCTGTCCGGCACCGGCGCCACGTTCGTGGACTACCCGGCGCGCCTCGCGGTCGACCAGCCCAAGCAGTACGGCCTGGCCGCAGCCAGCGGCCACGCCTGGCTGGCGGACGCTGACCTGAAGGTGATGCGGACACGCTTCACCCATCCCCTGGTCACCCGGCTGCGCGCCCAGGCCGCCGGCGGCGGTCATGGCGGCATGGACTACATGATGACCTGGCGCCATCTCGACTGCGTGCGCACCGGCGCGACCCCGGACAGCGTGGTCTACGACGCCGCGGCGTGGAGCAGTCTGGTCGAGCTGAGCTGCCGTTCGGTCGCCAGCGGCAGCCAGCCGGTGCCCTGCCCCGACTTCACGCGTGGCGCGTGGCGGACGCTGACACCGCTGCCCATCGTGGGCGCCTGAACCGGTAACCCTGCCGCGACCGCCCCCGTCCCCTATTTCCCTGCCGGCGCGGGCGGGCTCTCGTAACCCTTCGGTCCCTTGGTCGGATCCGGACGCACCGTGGGTGGCGGTGGCGTGACACCGGCAGCGGTCATGGCGGCGTGGATGGCGACGATGGTCTCGGCGGAGGGTTTGAAATTGCCGGGACGATAGCCCTCGGCGATCAGCAGCGGCGTCCAACCCGAGCGGTTTTTGCGGTTCCACAGCTCGACCTTCGCCCCGTTGCCGGCGAGCAGGTGCACCATCTTCGGCAGGCTCTTGTACGCCGCGCCGTGCATCGCGGTCTCCTGGTTGGCGTCGACGGTGTTCACCTCGGCCTTGAGCGTCAGCAGGTAGGTGACCGCGTCGAGGCACTCGGCCTCGGTGCCGGCCTCCTCGGTGGGCGCGAAGCAGCCAAGCCCGGCCGCCGCCATCACCGGCGTGGCGCCATCCCGATTGGGGCGCAGCGGATCGGCGCCAAGTCCGACCAGCACCGTCATCAGCGGCACATCGGCGTTCTTGGCGGCCATCAGGAAGGGCGTCGCACCGACCAGCGACAGCTTGCCGCGCATGGGCGCGCTTTTTCCCAGAGCGGCATTGACGTCGGCGCCCAGCGCGACGATCTGGCGGGCGAAATCGAGGCTGGTGAGAGTGCCGGAACCCTCCGGCGGCGGCTGCCCGGCCTCGTCGTCGCCGCGACTCGGCTTGCGCACCCAGGTCAGCGTGTGCAGCGCGGTAAAGCCGGAACGCTGATCATTGGCGTCGGCGCCGGCCTTCACCAAAGCGATGGCGAGTTCGAAGTGGCCGTTCTCGACCGCGAGGATCAGCGCGCTGGTGCCCTTGGCCGGCGCCAGGCCATTGGCCTTGCGCTCGGTTTCGATGGCGTCGTTGGCGTTGGCGCCGGCGGCGAGCAGGGCGCGCACCACGGCGATGCGGCCCTCGCGCACGGCGAACAGCAAGGGCGTGAACCCCGATTTCAGGCGCGTGCGCTGATCGGCGCCGGCCTTGATCAGCACCTCGACCACCTCGGCATGGCCGTCCGCCGCCGCCCACATCAGCGCCGTCTGGCCTTTGCGATCCACGGCGTCGACCTTGGCGCCGCGCGCGAGCAGCGCCTGCACGGCGGCGCTGCGCCCGGTGCGCGCCGCAGTCATCAGCGCGGTCTCGCCGCCGCGCAGCGTGGCGTTGGCATCGGCGCCGGCCGCAAGCAGCGCCGCGATGATGCGCGTACTGCCATTGACGCAGGCCAGTGACAAGGGTGTGACGGCGTAACGGTTGGCCACCTTCGCATCGGCACCGGCAGCGATGAGCGCGGTGACCACCGCCAACTCATCGTGATGGGCGGCCCAGTGCAGCGCCGTCATGCCGTCCACCTGCGCGGCGGTCGCCGGGCCGCTCTTCAGCAGGTGCAGTACGCGTGGCCAATCCGCGCGCTCGGCGGCGTCCGCGATCGACGGCTCCGCTGCGCTGCCCGGCCCGGCGCAGACGAACAGCAGGATCGTGGCCAGGAAGCCGGGCGCGCGCAGCGCCGCGACGGTCATCGTCCTGGTCCCGGTGGTGCCGACAGTTCAGCCATCCTGCCCGTGCTGTCGGCGAAGCGTTCCAGCCGCACGCCGACCTTGTCGAGCAGCGTGAGATGGAGGTTGGCGAGCGGCGTCGGCTGGGCGTAGCGGATGTGCCGTCCGCCTTTCACGCCGAGTCCGGCGCCGCCTGCGACCAGGATGGGCAGGTTGTCATGGTCATGGACGTTCGGGTTGCCCATGCCGCTGCCGTAGAGGAGGAGCGCATGATCGAGCAGCGAGCCGTTGCCATCGCGGGTGGCTTTGAGCTTGGCCACGAACTCCGCAAACAACGAGACATGGAACTGGTTGATCTTGGCCATGCGCGCGATCTTGGCCGGATCGTTGCCGTGATGCGACAGCGGGTGGTGCGGATCCGACACGCCGATCTCGGGATAGGTGCGATTGCTGGTCTCGCGCGCGAGTTGGAAAGTGATGACGCGGGTTACGTCGCCCTGGAAGGCCAGCACCTGCAAGTCGAACATCAGCCGGGCGTGGTCGGCGTAGGCCGCCGGCACGCCGGCCGGCCGGTCGAGATCGGGCAGGGGATTGCCGGCGACATCCGCCTCGGCCTTGTGGATGCGGCGCTCGACCTCGCGCACGGTTTCCAGGTAATGCCCGACCTTGGCGCGATCCGCCTGACCGAGTTCCAATTGCAGGCGCGTCAGGTCGTCCTTGACCACATCGAGCAGGCTGGCACGTCGACGCAAAGCGGCCTTGCGGTCGGCCGCGTTGCCGCCCTCGCCGAAGAGCTGCTCGAACACCAGACGCGGATGCGCCTCCGCCGGCAAGGGCGTGGTGGGCGACGACCACGAGAGATTGTTCTGATAGACGCAGGCGTAGCCGTTGTCGCACTGGCCGGCGAGTTGCAGCATGTCCATCGCCAGTTCGAGCGACGGCAACTGCGTGTGGCGGCCGATCTGCTGGGCGGCGAGCTGATCCACCGTGGTGCCGAGGTGGTAGTCGTTGCTCTCGGTGTGCTTCGCCTTCGCCGCGCTGAGGAAGGCGGCGTTCGAGGTCGCATGTGTGCCGGGGTAGGCGTTGCGCAGTGCGAGGTTGGTGAGCACGGTCACGTGCTGCTTCACCGCTTCCAGCGGGCTGAGCGTGAAGGGCAGGATATCGAGCGTGTCGCCCGCCGGCGTCCAGCGGGTGAGGTCGGCGCCCATCGGAATGAACACGAAGCCGAGCCGACGCACCGGCGTCGCCGGCGTGTCCTCGGCGGCGGTCAAGGCCGGCACCATGGCGTCGAGCAGCGGCAGCGCGAGTCCGGCGCCGAGACCGCGCAGCAACCTGCGTCGGGACAGCGGGGCGCGCCTGAGGAAGCTGCTCATGGTTTCAGCCTCATGCGGAAAGGCGTGCTGGTGACGATGCCGTGGATGATGGCGCCGAAACGGAAGCGGTCGGCCTGCGCCTGGCGCACGATCGCGCGCACCGCCGGCGCATCGTAGTGCTCCACCCCGCGACCGAGGGCGAAGATCAGCAGCTTCTCGGTGAGCGTGCCGACGAACAGTTCCGGACGCTGGAGCAGGCCCTGCTCCAGTCCGGCCACGCCGATGAACCGGCTGCCATCGGGCAGGCCGCCTGAGGCATCGACGGGCTTGCCCTCCTCGCGGGTGCGCCAGCGACCGACGGCGTCGTAGTTCTCCAAGGCGAAGCCGACCGGGTCCATGACGTCATGGCAACTGGCGCAGGCGGGATTGGCGCGGTGCGCCGCCAGCCGTTCGCGCACGGGAAGAGTGGCGGCGACGCTGTTGTCATCGAGCGCGGGCACGTCGGGCGCCGGCGGCGGCGGCGGGGTGCCGATGATGTTCTCCAGGATCCATTTCCCACGGATGACCGGCGAGGTGCGGGTCGCATACGAGGTGACGGTGAGCACGCTGCCGTGCCGGAACAGCCCCCCGCGCTGGCTGTCGGGGCCGAGCGTGACGCGCCGGAAGCGCGGGCCATAGATGTGCGCGATGCCGTAGTGCTTCGCCAGTCGCTCATTGAGGTAGGTGTGATCCGATCGCAGCAGGTCGAGCACGCTGCCGTCGTCGCGCAGCATCTCGGCGAAGAGCAGTTCCGTCTCCTGCCGCATGGCCTGGCGGAGGTTGTCGTCGAAGTCGGGAAAGAGCCGGCCATCGGGCGTGATGGCATCGAGATTGCGCAGGTGCAGCCACTGGCTGGCGAACTGCTGCACCAGCGATCCGGCGCGCGGGTCGGCGAGCATCCGCCGCGTCTGCTGCGCCAGCGTGTCGCCCTGGCCGAGTTCGCCGCGTTCGGCCAGCGCCAGCAGCGTGTCGTCGGGAATGCTGCTCCACAGGAAAAACGAAAGCCGGGACGCCAGGTCGAGGTCGCTGATGCGGTAGGCGGTGCCCGGCGTGATCTCCTGCGGTTCCTGCTCGACGCGGAACAGGAACTCGCGGCTCACCAGGATCGCACTCAGCGCCGCCTCGATACCGGCGTCGAAGTCGGCACCGACGCGCGCGTCGCGATAGAAGGTCAGCGGTCGGGCCAGGTCCGCATCGGTCACCGGTCGCCGATAGGCGCGACGCATCAGCGAGGCCAGGATGCGCCTGGCCTCGGCGGTCTCGTCGGCCGCACCCTGCGCGGTTGGCCGCGGCGGCGCGCCGAAGATGCGTTGGCGGCTCGGCGAGTCGCCAGGCGCCGGGGACGCGAACGGACCGCTGATGGAGACCTGGTAGAGGGCGGGCGAGATGCGGGGATGGCGGTGGACGTTGAAGTGCGCGTGGTAGGGCTGGCGCAGGGTTTCCAGCAGCGACGACGGATTCTTGATGAAGGTGACACCGAGGTCATGCCGCCCGGCCCGCACCGGCAGGCGGAACTTCAGGTGATCGTCGACATGCTCATGTCCGCTGCCTTTGGGCGGCTGCACGGTGAACGTCCGCACCTGCTCGCCAGCGATCAGCACCACGATCTCATGCGCCTCCTTGAGCCCCTCGACCTCCTCGTTGCGGTCGCGTGCCAGGCGGATCTGGATCTCGTAGTCGCCGTCGCGGGCGAAGGTGTAGGGGATGCGCGCGCCACCGCGCGTGCCTGGGGGCAGACCCGTGACCCAGTCCTCCTGGGTGATGTCCGGCTTGATGCGGATGGTGTCGCCACCGGGAATGCGCTGCGCGCTGCCGACCGCCTGCCCGCTGATCTTCTGCGCGGCCGAGATGTAGCGATCGAGCAGCGTCGGCGAGAGCGTGCCCACGGTGACATTGTCGAAACCGTGGCTCGCCTCATCGGCCGGCAGCAGCGCTGCCGCGTCGATATCGACGGCGAGCAGATCGCGGATGGCGTTGCGGTACTCCGCGCGGTTCATGCGGCGGATGGTCTCAGTGCGTCCCGGTTGCGGATGCGCCGCCGCCGCGCGATCCAGGGGCGTCTCCAGGGTTGCCACCACGGCGCGGTAGGCGTCCTCGTCCGGCCGCTTCTTGCCCGCCGGCGGCATCTGCCGCGCCCGCAGTCGCCGGATGACCCCTTCCCAGGTCTGCGCATGCCGCGTGGTGTCGTCCGCCAGCACCGCGCCCAGATCCAGGCCGCCTTTGGTCACGTCGCCGTCATGGCAATCCAGGCAGTAGGTCTTGACCAGCAGACGGGCGGCGTCGGGCGATGGCTCTCCGGCCACGGCCGGATGGCCGAGCACGAGCAGCAGGGTCAAGACGTGCGTCCGGTTCATGGGCTGCCGAGAACGCTCCCGTCGCGCATGATCGTTCCACCGCGGACAAGACCAGCGGGAATCTCCGCGAAATCGCTGGGCTGTGTCCAGCAAGCATCGGTGGGGCGCGGCCGGCATCGTCCACGCCGATCCGGGCGGTGGTGGTCCGCTCGCCGGTGTTCAGCGATCACCTCGATCGACAGCGGGTTGCTCCGCGTCACGGCCCGGCCGCCGGCTGTTCGGGCATGCCCCGGCGCTGCCGGAGCAGCCACGCGTAAAGCTCGGGCGTGTTGTAGGCCTGGGTCCACGCATCGTGCGCCGCGTCGGGATAGATGGTCATGCGCACGCGCCCGCCGCTGCGGATCAGGGCATCGACCATGTTCTTGGTGCTCTGCACCGGCACCGAGCGGTCCTTGGCGCCATGGAAGGTCCAGATCGGCAGCTCCTTCATGCGCGCTGCCTCGGCGATATCGCCCTCGCCGCAGATCGGCGCTACCGCCGCGAAGCGTTCGGGCGCCGCACCGGCAACCGTCCAGGTGCCGAAGCCGCCCAGGCTCAGGCCGGTGAGGTAGATGCGCTGGTCGTCGATGCGGTACTTGGCCCGCACCTCGTCGAGCAGATCGAGCACGTTGGCGGCATGCCACCAGGCATCGGGATCGCACTGCGGCGCGATGATGACGAAGGGATTGGCGTGGGCGGTGAGGTAGTGGTGTGGCCCGTGCTTGCGTACCAGTTCGAGATCTGTTCCGGCTTCGCCGCTGCCATGCAGGAAGATCAGGAGCGGAAAACGCGCCTCGGTGTCCGTGGCATAGGTCTCGGGAACGAAGCTGAGGTAGCGGTGCTCGCTCAGGCCGAGGCGCTTCTTCAGCGCCAACCACCAGGTCGCGTTGCTTTCGTCGGGACCGTTGCGGTTGGTCAGCGCGCCGAGGGCGGGGGTGGTCGCGTGCAGGCAGGCGAGCAGTTCCGCCGCCGCCTGCCCATCGTCGCCGCCGCCGAACAGGCGCTGCGCCAGGAATTCCCCGAACACCGTGCCCTGTTCGCCGACCACCAGCGGATCGATGCCGGCAGCGCCCGGCAATCCGGGGCGGGACACCGTGGCCCTGGCCGCGGTCTCCCACCAGTGGACTGGCGACGGGGTGCGGAACAGGGTGGCGAAACGGCGGGTGGTCCAGCCGTTGGCGGCGGTCGCGACCACCACCGCGCCGTAGCGGCCGGGCCGGGTGGCCGTGGTCACCGCGGTGAAATCGACGTCATAGACGGTGGTGGTGAGCGTGTAGCTGCCGACCAGGTCCTCGATCAGGTTGGGGCTCGCGAATTCGGCGGTGGGGAACCTGCTGCCGCCGAAGACCGCGGCGCGGACGTGCAGCGGAGCCTCGTTGAAGGCACGCTGGCGCGCCACGTCGGCGTTGGCGAGTTCGACCGCCACCGCCTGCTCGCCGTCGATGACGCAGGTCAACATGCCGTAGGGCTTGCCGAGCGCCGGCATCGGCAGCATCACGATCGCCGTCGCGGTCGCCCCGACCACGGCCAGCGATCCCTTGCCCAATTCGCCACCGGCATCGCGGATGCTCACCGCCTTTCCGGCGTCGGTGGCCGGAGCCTTCACCACGATCCGCGTGCGCCGGAAGCGTTCATAGCCGCCGCTGGCGGTGACCGGGCCACGCGCCTCCCCGGCGTGGAGCGCGAGCACCAAGACAGCGAGGGTCAGGCAGCGGACTGCGGGTGATGACCGCAAGCGTGGGGAGGGCATGGGTGGCTTTAGGATCGGAGGAGTACGGCGGGGCGGGACGGCGGGCAGCCGATCGCGGATCTTTCCAGTCGTCCGCTACTTGAAAGCACTGGCCGACCTGCCGCCCGGTCAAGAACACGCATGCGTGACCGGCCGGCCTGGGCTGACCAACGTCGCAGAAGCGGAGTTGCTTCGCCAGATCGGTCTGGCACAAGCGCGGCGTCCAACCCGGAGACTGGTCATGCGCAAGCTGCTCCTGCTGCTCGTTCTCGGCGGCGCCGCCTTCGTCGGCTACAGCATGTGGCGCGGCGAGTCCGCTCCGCGTACTCCCGAGGAGGCAGCGTTCCGCGACGCCGATCGCCAGATCGGCTCGCACCGGGATGCGATCGCATTCGGCAACACCGACCAGGCAAGGCAACTCGCCGACGAGGTCGCCAAACGGATGAAGATCGAGCAGGCGCGCGCCTTCAGCGGCGGCAAGCAGAACCGCACGGCGTCGCTCACCGACGACAATTTCCTGACCTATTGCCAGATCACGCCCACCGCCGTGTGCTTCCTGATCCACGTCCCCCAGCTCAAGAACTACCACGACGATGTGCGCACCGCGTTGGCCGAACTGGCCTGGACGGTGGCGCGCGCCGCCATCGCGGAGCGCAAGATCGCAGCGACCGGCGACTTGGCCATCGGCCTGCGCGGATCGATGCTGTACGGAGCCCTCGCCTCCGGAAAAGCCGGCGACGCCACGCCACGCATCGAGACCGGGAGTTCGGTCGGTCGCGAGAAGCTGCACCGCTATTTCGTCGACGCTGCCACCGGCGCCACGCCACCTTCGCCAACTGCGGAAGTCGCGCCCAAGCCGTGATCGGCGCACCCGCACCCGCACCCGGCACCTGCTCGCGATCGTGACGCCACCCTGTCCGTGAGAGATCGCATGCGACGTCGGACCTTCCTGATGGCCGGACTCGCGAGCACGCTGCCGGCCATCGCCGCCGGCGCCGACGCCGCTGCGGCACCACCGGCTGAAACCACGCTGATCGACACCCATCAGCATCTGTGGGACCTCAACCGGTTGCGTCCGCCCTGGCTCGGCGCCGGCGGCGCGCTGACCCGCAACTTCACCGCGGAGGATTACCGGGCCGCGACGGCCGGCCTGGGCATCTCCGCCGCCATCTACGTCGAAGTCGGCGTCGCGACCGATCAGCGCATCGCCGAGGCCGAACTGGTGACCGCGCTGTGCGCCGATCCGGCCATGCCCACCAAGGGCGCGGTGATCGCCGGTGAGCCGGCCGATCCCGGCTTCGCCGCCTACCTCGATCGCTGCGTACGCAAACCGTGGGTGAAGGGCATCCGCCGCGCGCTGCACACCGGATCGCCGGCGGGCACCTGCCTGCAAGGCGCCTTCATCCGCGGCATCCGCCTGCTCGGCGAGCGCGGCCTCACCTTCGACGCCTGCCTGCAACCCGGACATCTCGACGACGTCGCCCAGTTGGCCGCGGCCTGTCCCGGGACCACCCTGGTGCTTGATCACTGCGGCAACGCCGACCCCAAGGCCTTCATGACGGCGCCGCACAAGGCGCCCGACCATGGCGCCGATGCCTGGCGGCGTTCCATCGCACGCATCGCCGCGCATCCCAATGTGGTGTGCAAGCTGTCGGGCATCATCTCCCGCCTGCCCCGCGGCGTGCCGGCGGCGGAGGGCCTCGCCCCGATCATCGCCGCCTGCTGGGACGCCTTCGGCCCGGAGCGCGTGATCTTCGGCAGCGATTGGCCGATCTGCACGCAAGGCGCCAGCCTCGCCGACTGGGTCACCGCGCTGCGCACGGTCGTCGCGACGCGTCCGCGCGAGCACCAGCGCAAGCTCTTCCAGGACAACGCCAGGCGCATCTTCGCGCTGGCCTGAGGCTGGGCGCACCTGTGCGGCGCGTTCACGCCCGCGGATGCGCCTGGCGATAGACCGCGCGCAGGGCGTCGAGGGTGAGGTGGGTGTAGATCGCCGTGGTATCCAGGCTGGCGTGGCCGAGCAGTTCCTGCACGGATCGGATGTCGGCGCCGGCGCGCAGCAGGTGGGTGGCGAAGGTGTGGCGCAGGGTGTGCGGCGACGCCTTGGGCGACAGGCCGGCGACCGTGAGGTGGCGCTTGAGCAGCCGGCGCACCTCGCGCTGGGTCAGCCGCTGACCGATGCGGCGCGTCCGTGGGCCAGAAGCGCTCAGGAAGGTTCCGCGTGCTGCCGCGCCGGCGCCGTGCACCTGATCGCGGCGGCACTGGTAGGCGGCCAGCGCGGCCAGCGCCGGCCGACCCAGGGGCGCCAGGCGCTCCTTGCCGCCCTTGCCGAGCACCATCAGCACGCCCGCGTCGGCGTCGATGTGTCGATCGTCGAGCGCGACCAGTTCGCCGACGCGCAGGCCGGTGGAATAGAGCGTTTCGAGAATGGCGCGGTCGCGCCGTGCCACCTCGTCGTCGCCGGAGGGCGCCGCCAGCAGGCGTTCGATCTCGCCGGTATCGAGGAAGTGCGGCAGCTTGCGGCGCCGACGCGGTGCGCGCAGCAGTGCCGCCGGATTGGCGGGGGTGCGCTCGCTGCGCGCCAAAAACTTCCCGAACGCGCGCACCGCCGCCACCGCCCGCGCCAGGCTGGCGGGTGCAAGCCCGCGCTTGCCGGCGAGGTCGGCGATGAACAGGCCGAGCGTGCGGCCCTCGATCTCGCCGGCGCTGGCCAGATCGCCGGCCTCCACCGCCAGCCAGTCGCGCAGCCGGCCGAGTTCAAAGCGGTAGGCGCGCAGGGTGTGCGCGCTGGCGCCGCGCTGGTGCTCGATCTCGTGCAGGCAGGCGGCGAGGGCGTCGGCGATCGATTCACTCACGCGGCGCCAGTGTCGCTGCGGCGCCGTGATCGCCAAGTCCCGCCAGGGCGTTCAGTCGTCGCCGCCGCGGCCGAACTCGCGGTAGAGCTCGGCGTACTGGCCGCCCTGGGCGAGCAGTTCGAGGTGCGTCCCGCGTTCGATGATGCGGCCGTGGTCGAGCACCAGCACCTGGTCGGCGTGGCGGATGGTGCTCAGGCGGTGGGCGACCACGAAGCTGGTGCGTCCGGAGAGCAGTGCCGCCAACGCCTGCTGCAGGCGCAGTTCGGTGAGCGCATCGACCGAGCTGGTCGCCTCATCGAGGATGAGGATGCGCGGATCGGCGAGCATGGCGCGCGCGAAGCAGATCAACTGGCGCTGGCCGAGGCTGACGTTGGCGCCGTTCTCGCCGACCTCGCTGGCCAGGCCCTTGGGCAGGGCGTCGAGTAGGTCGAGGATGTCGAGCTGGCGCGCCGCCGCGCGCACCTCGTCGTCGGACGCGCCCGGCCGACCGACGCGGATGTTGTCCATCACCGTGCCGCTGAACAGGAAGTTGACCTGCAGCACGATGCCCATCTGACGGTGCAGCGAGTCGCCGGTGACGGCACGGATCTCATGGCCGTCGATGCACAACTCGCCGGTGGTGGGCAGGTAGAACTTGGCGATCAGGTTGATGATCGTGCTCTTGCCGCAGCCGGTATGGCCGACCAGGGCGACCGTCTGCCCGGGTTCGGCGACGAAGGTGACGTCGTGCAGAACCGGCTTGCGCGGGTCATAGCCGAAGCCGATGCCGCGGAACTCGACGCGCCCGGCCAACGGCGGCAGCGCGACTGCCCCGGGCGCGTCGCGCCATTCCGGCTGGGTGTCGAGCAGGCGGAAGATGCGCTCGGCGCCGGCCATGGCGGTGAGCGCACCGCTGTACTGGTTGCCCAGCGCCTGGATCGGCTCGAAGAACATCCGTGCCATGAAGAAGAAGTTGATGATCGCGGTGATGCGCCCGGGGTCGCCTGATTCCATCGCGCGCCAGCCGCCCAGCAGCAGGATCACCGCCAGGAAGAACTGGTTGTTGAACTCGAGGAAGGGCAGGTAGCCGGCATTGGCCGCTTCGATGCGCAGGTTGTTGCGTGCGTGCTGGTCGACCAGCTTGGCGAACTGCTCGGCGTTGCGCTGGGCGCGGACGTTGGCCTGGGTCAGGCGCATGCCGTTGATCGACTCGACCAGGGTGCCGGTGGTGCGGCTCCAGCTCTCCTGCAAGGCGCGCGTCGCCGCGCTCATGCGCACGTGAAAGCGGCGATTGACCATCCACAGCACCGGCACCAGGCCGAGCACGACCAGGAACAGCATCCAGTCGTAGTACAGCATCAGCGCCGCGGTGATCGCCATCTGGCCGATCTGCACCACCGCCACGAACAGCACGTCCTGCACGCCGGTGCGCACCACGTCGACGTCGGTGAGCATGCGGCTGATGATGCGGCCGAGACGGAAGCGGCCGAAGAACGCCATCGGCTGCGCATGCAGGTGGCCGAAGATGACGTTGCGCAGGTCATGGACCACCGCCTCGCCGAACTGCAATGCCAGCCGCGAACGGAAGACGAAGGTGACGTCGGTGAACAGCGCCAACGCGAGATAGAGGCCGACCCCCCACAGCGCCAAGGTGTAGTTGTGGCTGGCGATCGGTCCGCTGATCACGTGCCCCAGCGCCCACGCCATCAGCGGCAATTGGACGGTGCGCACCAGCACCACCACCAGCAGCCAGAGCATGTGCCGGCGATGGGCGCGGGCCTCGCCGAACAGCCGGCGGATCAGCCGCCAATCAAGCGGTCGCTGGCGGACGTCGTCCTCGCCCTGCTCGCGCTGGACGTAGGCGATCAGCCCGCTGGTGTCGAGCACGGTGAGCTTGCCCGAGATGGCGCCGCTGCCGCTCACGAGCGCGCCTCCGCCGGCACCGTGCCGGGCGGAAGGTCGACGGTGGCGCGCCGCGCCTCGTACTGGTCGAGCAGGACGCGGCTCTCGTCGTCGACCAGCTGCAGGCGGGCGACGCGCTGATACGGCCCGCCCACCGCCAACAACTGGTCGTGGGTGCCGCGCTCGACGATTCGACCGTCCTCGATGACCAGGATGAGATCGGCGCGGCGCAGCGTGCTCAGGCGGTGGGCGACGATGAAGGTGGTGCGGCCCTCGGCGGCGCGGTCGAGCGCGGCGAGGATCTCGTGTTCGGTCTGCGGGTCGATGGCGGCGGTGGGGTCGTCGAGCAGCAGGATGGGCGGCTGGAGCAGCACGGCGCGGGCGATGGCCAGGCGTTGCCGCTGGCCGCCGGACAGGCCGAGCCCGAATTCGCCGAGCACGGTGTCGTAGCCCTGGGGCAGCGCGGCGATGAAGTCGTGGGCCTGGGCGGTGCGCGCCGCCGCTTCGACCTCGGCGCGATCGGCGTCGGGTTTTCCGAAGGCGATGTTGGCGGCGACACTGTTGGAGAACAGGAAGCTCTCCTGGAAGACGATGCCGACGTTGCGCCGCAGGTCCTCCAGGGCCAGTTGGCGGACGTCGATGCCGTCGATCAGCACCCTCCCGGCGGTGACGTCCTGGAAACGCGGGATGAGATTCAGCAGCGAGGTCTTGCCGGCGCCGGTGGCGCCGAGGATGGCGACGCACTGGCCGGGTTCGACGCGGAAGCACAGGTCGCGCAGCACCGGTTCTTCGGGTCGGTAGCTGAACGCCACCTGGTCGAACTCGACGGTGCCGCGGGCGCGCGGCAGGCGCTGCGCGTCAGGCGGGCTGCGCACCTCGACCGGCGCGTCGAGCACTTCGAAGACGCGCTGCGCCGCCACCAGGCTCTGCTGGGCGGTGTTGGCGAGGTTGGCGATGTTGTTGACGTGGCCGGAGAACTGCCGCAGCAGTTCGACAAAGACCACCAGTCCGGCGCCGAAGTCGAGGCGCCCGTGCGCCACCAGCCAGCCGCCGAAGGCCAGGGCGATGCCGAGATTGATCTGGGTGAGGAATCCCATCGCCGGACTGAACACGCTGACGCGGGCGAAGATGCCGCGCTGCTGGTCGCGCACGGCAGCGTTGGCCTCGGCGAACTTGGCCTGCTCCTCGCGCTCACGCGCGAAGCCCTTGACCACGTGGATGCCCTTGAAGCTCTCCGACAGCACCAGGATCAGGCGGTCGCGCAACTGGCTGGTCTTGTGGTACTCCGGGCGCATGCGGCGCGAAAACCAGTTGGTGGCGATGACCAGCACCGGCGTGGTGGCCAGGCACGCCAGGGTCAGGCCGACATGCAGCGACAGCATCCACGCCAGGAAGACCGCCAGGGTGACCACCAGGACGATGCCTTGCAGCAGCACCGTATCGAGGAACGCGCGCACCTGCTGGACGTCGCCGGTGACGCGATTGATCAGCGAGCCCGAAGCATGGTCGTCGTAGTAGCGGAAGCCGAGCGCTTGCAGCTTGGCGTAGATCTCGCAGCGCAGATCGGCGACCACGCGCACCGCGGTCAGCCACGCCGAGACCATGCGGTTGGACCAGGTCAGCCCGGCACGCAGCAGGCCGAGCGCGAGCATGGCCAGCGCGAGCGCGAGGATGGTGTCGCGGGCGCTCCACGCCGCCGGCGGGTGCAGACCCAGCGGCCAGCGCGGTGCCGGCGTCCCCGGCTGGACGTGATGGCGGATGACGTCGATGCCGAGGCCGAACAGGTTCAGCCCGGCCAGGCTGACGGCGAGGATGACGAACTGGATGCCGACCAGCAGCAGGCACAGCCCGCGGTAGCGCCATGCCAGCGCCAGCAGTCGACCGACGATGGCCGGCCGCTGCGGAGCGGATGTCGTCGGTGGCCGCCTACTGGGAGGCTCTGAATCAGCGGTCTTGGGCAAAGTGCTCAACGGTGCGAGGCGACAGCGGAAGCGGTTGCCAGTGCGAGGAAAGGGGCAATCGCCCCGCTGCGAATCAGGCCTTGCATGGATAGTGTCGGGCTCGCAGGCGGCAAACGCCCGCTTCCCCGCCTGCCGCGACCGCCGGGACGGCGCTGTGCGCTCCAGTGGTCTTGCGCCTTGGTCGGCGAAAACCGTGCCTAGGGTCCGGACCGTGGCCTTGCTCACCTTGCCCCGGCACATCGCGATCGGCACCCCCGCCGAGATGGGGCGCAGCCAGGGCGAGCACTTCAAGGGGCTGATCCGCGCCTTCGTCGCCGAGCGCACGCGAGCCGCCCGCGCCTACCTGCGCGAACGCGGCATCCGCGACGACAGCGCGCTGCTCGCGCTCGGCCGCAAGTGCCTGACCGCCTACAAGGCGTGGGACGCCGAAGGCCATGCCGAGCACCTCGGCATCGCGGAAGCCGCAGGAGTGGACGCCGCCGAACTGTTCACCGCCGGCAACTACACCGACATCCGCGACATCCTCGCCCTGCCGGTGGCGGCCGCCGACAGCGAGGGCTGCACCGCCGTGCTCATCCCGGCCGCGCACAGCGCCACCCGCGAGGTGCTGGCCGCGCAGACCTGGGATCTCAACCCGGGCGATCTCGACTTCGTGGTGGCGGTGCAGCGCAAACCGGTGCAGGGCCCGCAGACGTGGTCGGTGACTTGCGCCGGCTGCCTGTCGCTGATCGGCATGAACCAGCATGGCCTGGCGGTGGGCACCACCAACCTCAAGGCGCACGGTTCGCGCGTCGGCATCCCGTACCTCGGCATCCTCCACCGCGCCATCAGGTGCGGCACGCTCAAGGAGGCGGGAGCGGTGATCGAAGGCGCCCGGCGCGCCGCCGCCCACTCCTACTGGGTGGCCGACCGCAGCAGCGCCGCGGAGTGGGAGTGCACCGCCACCAGCCACCTCCGCCGCGAGGCGCGCGACGTGCCGCTGGTGCACACCAACCACTGCCTGTCGGCGCCGCACCAGGCCGTCGAAGGCGAGCCGGCCTCGACCTCGAGCCGGGCGCGGCTGGCGCGCATGCAGGTGCTGGTGGCCGGCACCCGCCCTGGCCTGGACGCGCTCAAGGCCGCCTTCACCGACCGCAGCGACGGCGTCGATTCGATCAACCGCCGGCCCGAGGACGCCCAGGGCACCACCACCAACGCCTGCGTCGTCGCCGTGCCCGCACGCCGCGAACTGTGGGCCTGCCGCGGCGCCGCCGATCGCGGGGAATGGGTGCGCCTGGGGTTCGGCGACTCGCGGGCGTGAGGTGACCGGGGAGCGGCGGGACACCGCAGCCCGTTGAGCGCGCGTGCCGCTTGGCGCGCGCCGTAGCACCCCGCCCACCTTCCGCTGCTGGAATGCCGCACGGTCAGCTACGCTGGCAGCCCGCGTCCGCAGGTTCAGCCGCTTTCGGCCCGCAGTCCGACCCTCCCCGACAACCCTGCAAAGACCAGCGCATGACGACGGATACCCAGGCAGCGATGACCGCCACCCAGCACCCCACCAGTGACGGCGACCTGGTACGCCGGTATGTCGCCAGCACTGACCGCCCGGCACGCGAGGCCGCCTTCGCGGCGCTGGTCGAACGCCATGCCAGCATGGTTCTCGGCACTTGCCGGCGCATCGTCGGCGCCGGGGTCGAGGCCGAGGACGCCGCCCAGGCGGTGTTCGTCACCCTCGCCGCCAAGGCCGGCGAGTTGACCAGCCACCCGTCGCTCGGCGGCTGGCTGCACCGGGTGTCCTGGCACGTCGCTCTGCGCCACCGCGCCGCCGCCCAAGCGCGCACACGCCACGAACAGGAAGCGGGTTCCATGCCGACGCCACCGCCCCCCGCCGATGTCGCGCAGCTCGCCGAGTTGCGCGAAGAGCTCGACGGCGCCCTCGACCGTCTGGGCGAGCGCTACCGCCTGCCGCTCATCCTGCACTATCTCGAAGGCCGTTCGCAGGAGGAGGTCGCCCGCCTGCTGGCGCTGAATCCCGGCACCCTCGCGTCGCTGCTGTCGCGCGGTCGCGAACAGTTGCGCAGCGTCCTCGCCCGTCGCGGTCTCAGCGTATCGGCACTGGCGCTGACCACGCTGCTGGTGGGCGAAGCCACCGCCGCCAGCGTCCCCAGCGGATTCGTCGCCGGCGCCACTGCTTCGGCCACCGGCGGCATCGCCGCCTTGACCACCGCCTCGCCCCAGATCGCCGCCCTCAGTCACGGAGCCATGCACACCATGAACGTCGCCTCGCTGATCGCCAAATTGAAGCTCGCCGCCGTCCTCGCCGGCAGCCTGGCCGCCGGCGGCGTCGCCCTCGCCGCCGGGAGCAGTGTCAGTACCGGCAATGCGGCCGAGGTGCCCACCGCCCTCGCCGCCGTCGCCGTCGCCGAGCCGCCCCCGGCCCCGGTGCCTGCCGAGGGTCCGGAATCAGCGGTGACGAACTGGGTGCGCGCCCTGCGCAGCAGCGACTTCCGCGCCCTCGCCTCGCGCGCCACGCCCGAAGCGCGCGAGGCGGCCGCCCGCGGCGTGGCCGGACTCGGTGGACGTCCGCCGGCTGGCGGTGGCGGTGCCGGCAACTTCCAGGATCGCGCCAATGAGTGGCTGCAACGCCTGCCCCCCGAGCGCCGCGCCGAGATGGAGCGCGTGATGCAGGGGCTGCGCGGCGGTGGCGGCCTCGACCGCATCGCCGGCCTGCTCGGATCGCCCGATGCCGGCCGGCTGCTGCAGACCGCGCTCGAACCACTGGTGCGTCAGCTCAAACCGGCGCGCCTGGCCGAACTGCTCAAGACCGAGTCGGCCAGCGACGCGCAGCAGGTGGTGATCGATGGCGCCGGCGTCTCGGTCAACACCACCAACCGCGGCAACAGCGATCCGGCCGCCGCCGCCGCCGCCGCGCTCAACGCCCAGATCGGTGCGCTGATCGCCAGCTGCCTGGCCGATGGTCTGGAAAGCGAACAGACCAAGGCCGTCCAAGGCGTGGTCGACGCGCTCGCCGCCTGGCTGCCGCAGTCCGGCATCGACGACCCGGCCAAGGGCGGCCCGGCGATCGAGAAGTGGCTGGACGCGGCGCGCGCGCTCGGCCGTCCTGATGCCGCCGCCGGCGATCAGCCGCCGCTCTCCCTCGACGAACTGGTCAGCCGCTTCGGCGCCAGCTTCACCGAGCTGAAGAAGCTGCTCCTGGTCTACGGCATCGATGCCGACCGCGTGCTCGACAGCGTCCAGGTGGTGGCCGCCCCCGGCGCCGGCGACACCCGTCAACTCACCCTGACCTTCACCGCCTTCGACAAGGCGCACCGCATCCCGCTCAAGGCCCACCGCGTGCAGGAGCGCTGGGAACTCGCCGCCGATTCGCCGCTGGCGCGCTGGCTGCGTCCGCGCAGTGCCGGCAATCAGCCGCGCGGAAACACTCCGGGGAACAACCCCCGCGGCCAGGGCGGCCGGCCCGGTGGTGGTCGCCCCGATCGCCCTCCCGGCGGCGCGCCCGCACCCGGCGGCCAGCCGGCCAAGCCGGACGAAGGCGCCCAGGCGTTCTGACGCCCGGCGGCAAGGCCGCAGTCGGATTCGCACGCTGTAACGACTCAGGCTCGGGGCGCCGTCGCGCAGCGATGGGGCGGGTGGCGGGTGGCGGTGGGCGGAGCCGGCGGAGCCCAATGCTGTGAAGCTAAAGCTCGGTTGCCCGTCCGGCGCTCGCTGTGGACACGCTCGGCTGCCTTCCAGCGCTGGAAGGCGCTGGAAGGCAGCGCAAAGGCGTCGATGCGCGCGGGCCGCGCGCGGTCCCAGGCTGACGTTCGCATGCGTCTGCGCTTTAGCTTCACAGCATTGGGCGAAGCCCCTGAGCCGTCACCGCGCGATCAGCGCAACGTCGACGGATCCGGCTGCGTGCGTTGGTGCAGCAGCCGGCACAGGCCGAGTGCGGACAGCGGCGCGCGGCGCAGCAGCGGCCCACCGTAGGTGATCAGCCGATCGGCGTGGAGGGCAGCCGCACCTGCGCCCGACGGCTGCTGACGCAAGGCGGCGATGGCGCAATCCGCCAGCGGGCTGGCGCCGTCGGCGTCGTCGAGCAGGTCGGCGATGGTCGGCGGTTGACCATCCGGATCCGGGCTGGCGTCGGCACTGCGCAGACTGCGCAGGACGCCGGCCAGGTCATCAGCGGCCTGGCGCAGACCGGGATCGGCATCGGGCAGGACACCCGCCAGGGTCAGCGCGTGCAGCAGCGCCGCCTGGTGGTCGGCATGGACGCTGTCGTCGCACGCCGGCGCCGCGCGCTCGGCGCGCGCCACCGCCAAGCGCTGGATCAGCGCGGGCAGACGGCGTTGGCCGTCAGCGTCGATCTCGCCACGGATGGCCAGGACGCTGCGTCCGCTGCCGGGCACGACCTGGGCCGGATCGCCGACGCCGAAGCGCTGTGCCACCAGCGCGGCTCCGTCGGCACCGAGCACGGCGGCCAATTCCTCGATCGTCCAGGTGTAGGCGGCACCTTCGCGCAGCGCGCCGTCGCTGGCCACGCTGTCCGCGTGCATGCCGGCGGCGTAGCGGCCGTCGGCGCGGCGCAGGCACGCCACCGTCCAGCCCAGGGCGCGCTCGGCGACGTCGCGGTAGAGCCGGCGTCCGAACACCCCGGCGGCCGCGATCAGGACGGTCGCCACCTGGGCCTGGTCGATCAGGCGTTTCTCGAAGAAGGGCAGCGTCCAGGCCACGTCGGTGCTGCCGCGGTGGAAGCCGCCGGCGAGGTGGTCGTGCACGCCGCCGGCGATCAGCGCCATCAGCGTGCGTTCGACCTGGGCGGCCAGCGCCGGCGGTGCCGACGGCAGCGCGCAGCGCGCGACCAGGAAGCGCAGCAGGCCGGCGTCGAGGCCGCGCGGTGCCGGGCCGAAGCCGCCGTTCACCGGGTCGGCGATGGCGAAGGCGGCAGCCTCGGCGCGGTCGAGGATCAGCACGGACTGCAACGGCCGTGGATCAGCAGTGGCGAGCGCTTGCGCGACAGCGGTCTCGATCTCGGCGAAACGCCCGGCGTCGGCCTCGCAGTCGGCGCGCGCCTGGCTCCAGCGCTGCGCCACCGCCAGCAGCACCCGCGCCACTCCGGCGCGACCCCCGCGATCGCGCACCGGCCGCCACGGCGTGGCACCAAACAGCCGGCCATCGGGCAGGGCCACGGCCAAGGCCGGCCAACCGGCGGCATCCGCGGTGGCGGCCAGACAGCGCTGCACGCGCGCAGCCAAGGCCCGCTGACCCGCGACGTCGACCGCCACCGGCGTGAAGCATTCCGCCACCAGCGCACAGGCGTCGGCGTCGCCATGCAGTTCATCGGCCAGCAGCGCCGTCCAGTGGTCGAGCGCGCAGCCGCAGAACAGCAGCACCGGCCGGTCGGCGGCGACCGCGTCGGCGCCGGTGGCGTCACCCCACGGCAGCCAGGCGATCGGCTGGCTTGCGAGCCGGCGCTCGAAGAGGCTTCCAGCCATCAGCGCGGCAGTCCTCGCTCCCACAGCCATCAGCCAGCCGCTGCGACCGAACCCGCCAGTTCATGCAGGACATCGAGGCGGGCGCAGCGCACGAAGTGGCCGGGCGCGGCCTCGTGCAGACGGATCTCGCCGTCCGCGAAAGCGGCGGCGTGGGCAGGGAAGCGCTGGACGAAGCGCTTGGCCGAGCTGGGTTCGAGCGGGCTGGGCGGATCGCCGGCGAGGATGATGCGCGTGCGCTTGCCGCCGGCGGTGGCGGCGGGCACCGCCGAGAGCAGCGCTTGGGTGTAGGGATGCAGGGCGTGGCCGAGGATGCGCTGCGTCGGGCCGAGTTCGACGATCTCGCCGAGGTACATCACCGCCACCCGCGAGCACAGGTGGGCGACCACCGCCAGGTCGTGCGAGATGAACAGGTAGGCCAGCCCCATCTCCGCCTGCAGGTCCTTGAGCAGATTCAGCACCTGCGCCTGCACCGAGACGTCGAGCGCCGACACCGGTTCATCGCAGACGATCAGGCGCGGCTGCACGGCGAGGGCGCGGGCGATGCCGATGCGCTGGCGCTGGCCGCCGGAGAACTGGTGGGGATGGTTGTCGAGCTGTTCGGCGCGCAGGCCGACGCGACGCATCAGATCGACCGCGCGCTCGCGCGCGCCGGCACGGTCGGCCAGGCCATGCACCACCATCGGCTCGATCAGCATCTCGCCGATGGTCAGGCGTGGATTCAGGCTGCCGTAGGGGTCCTGGAAGATCATCTGCAGGTGGCGGCGGTGACGGCGCATGGCACCGGGGCGAAGCGTGGTCAGCTCGGTGCCGTCGAAGCGGATGCTGCCGGCGGTGGGTGCGATCAGCCGCAGCAGGCAGCGGCCGAGCGTGGTTTTTCCGCAGCCCGATTCACCGACCAGCCCGAGGGCGGCGCCGGCGGGCAGGTCGAGGTCGACGCCATCGACGGCGTGGACGTGGCCGACGGTGCGCTGGAACACGCCACGGCGGATGGGGAAGAGCTTGCGTAGACCGCGCACGCGCAGCAGCGGCGCCGGTTCGGCGCGCAGCGGTGCGGCGGTGGTCGGCTGGGTCACGAAGGTGGCGTCGCCGTCATCGGCCATGGTGGCAGGATGCGCTGCTGGGGACGGCCGCAAGGAAGGTCCGCAGGTGCGCAGGCGGCGCGGGAAGCGCTGCTGGTGCCCGGTCACCTGACGACGGGTCAGGCAGATCGCAGCGCTGGAACGGGCGCTGCGCGCGACAGCTTGCCCGGGCGCGCCCGTCCCAGTCGATTGGCCATGCGCCCAGCAGACAGCCGGTTCGTGCGCGGCACCTGCATCTCCTGCGGACCTTCGGGCATGCCGACCCGCACCTTCGGACCTTCCCGCCTGAGGCGCCTTGCCCCGGAGGCAGGCGCTCTAGCATGCCTCGCTCGCCCGCGCCGGGCGTTTCCGGAGAGACCGTTTCCCATGAAAGCCCCGACGTGAGATGGCCGTGGCTGGTGGCGGGGCTGTCTGGTGCCTGGGTGGTGGCGGCAGCGGTCGATGAGCCAGCGCAGGCGGTGCGCGACTTCACCGTCGCCGATGTGGTGGTCGAAGGCTGCGTCAGCGTCCATCCCGACCGCGTGCGCTTCATCCTCAGCCTGCGCCCGGGCCGGCAGCTCAGCCGCGAGGCGCTGTCCGAGGCGCTGTCCGACGACACCCGCGCCATCCTGCACATGGGTCCCTTCGCCGACGTGAAGACCGAACTGGCCTATCGCCGTGAGGGCCAGGTCAACCGCGTCACCGTGACCTTCCGCGTCAGCGAAGTGCCGCTGGTGGGCGATGTCCAGGTCGCCGGGCTCGGTTACTTCCAACGTTCCGGCGTCGAGGACCAGCTCACCACCAAGTCCGGCGGGTACCTCAATCCGGCGCTCATCGAAAGCGATCGCCGCTCGCTCGAACGCTATTTCAAGGACAAGGGCCACCAGGACGTCCGCGTCACCGTCAACGCCCCGGTCACCTCGGCGATCGCCAGCGTCACCTTCACCGTCGACCTCGGCGACGAGCTCCAGGTCGGCAAGGTGCGCTATCCCGGCCTGCCCGCGCGTGTGCTGGAACGCAACCTCGACGAACGGCTGATCAACCAGCCCGGACGCCCCTATCAACCGGAACTGGTGGAGAGCGACCAGGAGGCGGTCCGCCGCGCCCTGCAGGACATCGGCTACCTCGACGCGGTGGTGCGTACACCCGACCTGGACTGGTACGACTTCGTCGCTCCCCACGAGGATCGCCGCCGCCACGGCCCGCAACTGGTGCCCGACGGCCGCCGCAACGACCGCGTGGTGATCACCTTGCCGCTGGCCGCCGGCGAACTGTGGTACCTGGGCAGCGTCAGCTTCGTCGGCAACACCGTCGCCGGCGAGGCCGAGATGCGCACCGCCTTCGGTCTGCCCGATGAGCAGACGGTGTACAAGCGCACCGAGATCGATCGCGCCGTGGAGCGCGCCCGCCGGCTGATCAGCAACCAGGGCTATGCCCGCGCCGACCTGCGCGTCGACGCCCGGCCCGACCGCGCCACCCGGCGCATGCACCTCACCCTGCACGTCTTCGAAGGTGATCTCTACACCGTCGACCGCATCGACATCCACGGCAACTACCGCACCAAGGACGCGGTGGTTCGTCGCGCCTTCGCCATCCACCCCGGCGATCTGTGGAACGACGACAAGGTCGACGAATCGCGCAAACAGCTGGTGCGCGCCGACCTGTTCAAGAAGGATCAGCCACCGCGCCTGACCCCGAAGTTCGATGACGACCGTCCCGGCCATCTCGATCTGGTCGCCGACGTCATCGAGGACTCGACCGGCAACGTGCGCTTCCAACTCGGCTACTCGTCGGCGGTCGGTGTCTTCGGCGAAGTCGCCTACGGCGAACGCAACTTCGACATCGTCGACGCCTTCCTGCTGCAGGGCTGGCGCGGTGGCGCCCAGCAGCTCGATATCAGCGCCTTCCTGAGCGGCTACCGCACCAACGTCACCCTGGCCTGGAAGAATCCCCATGTCTGGGATGGGCCGTGGATCCTCGGCGCGCGCTTCAGCCGCACCGACAGCAGCATCCAGGACTGGGACGAGCGCCGCATCTCCTCGACCGGCTCGTTCGGCCGCAATTTCCTCGGCAACGATCTGCGCATCGAGGCCAGCTACACCTACAGCGACATCACCATCGACGATGTCGCGGCCGATGCCCCCGACGACGCCCTCGCCGCCAGCGGCGAGAGCTTCTTCACCCAGCGCATCGGCCTGACCGAGAACTACGACCGCCTCGACCATCCCCGCCTGCCCACCCGCGGCTTCCGCCTGACCCTGGATCAGGGTCTGATCGGCGAGGTGCTCAGTTCGTCGGTCGACGCCTTCGAATACACCGCCAAGGCCGATGTCTTCCTGCCGCTGGGCCGCGCCGAGCAGGGCGGCGTCACCTACCTGCACCTGGGCGGCCGCTGGCGGCAGATCGAGGCCATCGGCGACACCGCCCGGGTGCCCTTCTTCGAACGCCTCTACGGCGGCGGTCCCAGTCCGCGTCACCGCGGCTTCGGCCCCAACGATCTCGGCCCGACGGTGATCAACCAGAACGGCCTGGAGGCGGCCGAGGGCGGTACCACCGACGCCCTGTTCACCGCCGAGGTGTCGATCCCCTTGCAGGGCACCAACGACGGCCTCCGCTTCGTGCTCTTCGCGGACTACGGCAACGTCTACGGCGAGGACGAGAATCTCGACCTGCTGAACATGCGCACCGCCATCGGCTTCGGCATCCGCTTCCCTATCCAGCTTCCCATCGCCCTCGACTTCGCCTGGCTGGTCGACGCCAAGGACAACGAAGATGCCTCGCAGATCCATTTCTCGCTGGGATTCTTCTCGTTCTGAGCCGGGCGACCTCATGACCGATCGCGCACGCGACGCGCCTGCCGCTCCCGCCCAGCACCTCCCGCACCGCGTCCCCTACGCACCCATCAGCCCCTTCGCCCCTTCGCTCCCAGCCCTTCACCAGACTCTCATCGCCCCCGACCACGTTTGTGCCGCCCAGCCAGCGGGCACACCCGTCCCGTCCACGATCGCCACCACCATCATCCCCGGAGCTCCCATGCGCCTGCTTCCCCTCGCCATCGTCATCCTCTGCGTCAGCGTGGCGCCACTCACCGCCGCCACCGCCAAGGACATCCTCGGCACCTGGGGTGTCGATACCGATGCCATGTGGGAGGCGGCCAAGAAGGACATCCCGGCCGAGCAGCAGGAATTGGCCAAGCAATTCATGCTGCCGATGCTGGCGCAGATGCGCTTCGTGGTCACCGCTGACACGGTGGTGACCACCGCTCCCGGCGGCAAGCTCGAGACCTCGACCTACGTGATCGACAAGATCGAGGGCGAGGCGATCACCATGACCTCGACCAGCGACGGCAAGATCGAGAAGATGACCATGACCATGGCCGGCGGCGACCGGGCCACCCTGAGCAACGGCGCCGAGCCTGGCAAGGCGATCCCGATCAAGCGGGTTCCCGTCGACGCCGCACCGGCGGCGCCAGCCGTTCCCGTCGCTCCGAAACCCGTTCCGAAGCCCTGAACCCCCGCAGGCTGCTTTTCAGCAGCCTGCCCGGTGCAGCCCGGGGAAATCCACGTGACCGGCCCAGGGCCGATTCTAGACTGCGCCGCCCAGCGGCCGACCGGCCGCATTTGCACGTCAGGCCCACCCATGCGGTTCCCGTTCCTGTTGCTGGCGCTGTGCTGCGCCGGCCTGCTCCACGCCGAGGCCGCGGTCTCCAGTCCGATCGTGGTGATCGACCTCGAAGAGGTCTACGCCAAGGCCAAGCTCTACCAGGCGCGCCTGGAATCGCTCAAGAAGCTCCGCGACGAGATCGAAGGCCGGCTCAAGGCGCTGATCGAAGCCGAGCGCAAACTCAGCCAGGACCTCGACGTGCTCAACAACGCCAGCGAGCGCTACGCCGTCCTGAAGGAGGAGCGCGACATCCTGCGTCTGCGCATCGAATCGCAGCGCAAGCGCGGTGTCGCCGAGCTCGAGGCCCGACAGGTCAAGCTGATGGCCGACACCTACCGCGTGGTCGCGGCGCAGCTCAAGGAGTACGCCAAGGAGAAGGGCCACAAGCTGGTGCTGCTGGCTCCCACCGCCGAGATCCGCGCGCGCTCGCTGACCGAGATGCACCTGCAGCTCGAGATGCAATCGACCCTGTTCGCCGATCCCGGTCTCGACATCAGCGCCAGCTTCCTCGGCTTCCTGAACGGCCGCTTCCCCGGTGGCGACATCCCGTTGCCGCCGCCGGACAAGGATCCGGCCGCAGCGCCGACCGGTGGGGTGCCGGTCGTCCCACCGCCCAGTCTGCCGGCGCCGGCGCCGGCGGGAGACCTGCCCTGACATGCGGGTATCGGTCCAGGAGATCGCCACGCTGCTGCGCGGCAGCGTGATCGGCGATCCCCAGCAGGTCATCACCGGCATCTCCAGCCTCAGCGAAGCCAGCCCAGGCGACATCAGCTTCCTGGCCAATCCCAAGTACGCGCCCTTCCTGGCCGAGACCCGGGCCAGCGCCGTACTGGTGGCGGCCGCCCAGCCCGGCGCCCGCGCCGTGCAGATCGTGGTCGCCAACCCCGACCACGCCTTCGCCACCGTGGTCGCTACCTTCGGCCCCAAGCCGGCGACCATGCCGCGCGGCATCCATCCCACCGCCCGCATCGGTGAGCAGGTCACCATCGGCCGCGACGCCGCCATCGGGCCGCTGGCGGTGATCAGCGACGGCGCGGTGATCGGCGCCCGCACGGTGGTGTTCCCGCACGTCTTTATCGGAACCGAAGCGGTGGTCGGCGACGACTGCACGATCTATCCGCAGGTGTCGATCCGCGAGCGCTGCCGGATCGGCGACCGCGTCATCCTGCACAGCGGCGTGGTGATCGGCTCGGATGGCTTCGGCTACGCCTCGGTCGAAGGGGTGCATCACAAGATCCCCCAGGTCGGCGTGGTCGAGATCGAGGACGACGTCGAGATCGGCGCCAACTCCACCATCGACCGTGCCCGTTTCGGGCGCACGCGCATCGGTCAGGGCACCAAGATCGACAACCTCGTGCAGATCGCCCACAACGTTGAAACCGGCCGCCACTGCATCATCGTCGCCCAGGTCGGCATCGCCGGTTCGACCCGGCTCGGCAATCACGTCACCCTCGCCGGCCAGTGCGGCGTCGGCGGCCATCTCGAGATCGGCGACCACGCCATCGTCACCGCCAAGGCCGGGGTGTCGAAGAACGTCCCGCCCAAGACCGTGGTGCGCGGCTTCCCGGCCGAGGAGATCAAGGTCAAGCAGGCGCAGGAGGTGGCGGTGCGCCGCCTGCCGGCGACCCAGCAGCAGGTCAAGCAGCTCGCCGACCAGATCGCCGAGCTCGAGATCCGCCTCGCCCAGCTCGCCACCGCGACGGCGTCCGCCGCCGGAAGCGCGCGCGACAGCGCCCGCCACCCTGCGGAACCGACGCCAGGAAGCCCGGCTTCCTGATGCCCGCCCAGCGCACCATCGCCCGCGAGGCGCGGGTCAGCGGCATCGGCCTGCACAGCGGCGAGCGCTGCACCCTGGTGTTCAAGCCGGCGCCGCCCGACACCGGCATGGTCTTCGTGCGCACCGACCTGCCCGGCGCGCCGGCGATCACCGCCCATCCCGCCCGGCTGTGCCAGCGCATGCGCCGGACCGCCCTCGCCGCCAACGTCGCCGGTCGTGAGGTCGAGGTGCATACCACCGAGCACCTGCTCTCGGCCTGCCACGGCCTGGGGGTGGACAATCTGGTGGTCGAGCTCGACGCCGTCGAGCTGCCCGGCCTCGACGGTTCGGCGCGCGACTTCGCCACCTGCCTGCGCGAGGCCGGCATCGTCGACCAGGCGGTGGCGCGCCAGACCTTCGACATCGTCGATCCGGTGGCGGTCAACGATGGCCGCAGCTCGATCGTCGCCCTGCCCTGGAAGGCCGGACTCAAGATCACCTACACGCTCGACGACCACGGTGGCGCCATCGGCGGCGCCCAGGTGGTCGAGATCGAACTCAGCGAGCAGCGTTTCGTCGACGAGATCGCTCCCGCGCGCACCTTCTGCCTGGCCAAGGAGGTCGAGATGCTGCGCGCGCTCGGCCTGGGCAAGGGCGCCAACTACCAGAACACCTGCGTCTACGACGGCGAGAAGGTGATCGACAATCAGTTACGCTTCCGCGACGAGGCCGCGCGCCACAAGATCCTCGACCTCATCGGCGACCTCGCGCTGTGCACGCGCCGGATCAACGCCCATCTCGTGGCGGTGCGCACCGGCCACCGCGAAAACATGCTGCTGGTGCAGGAACTGAACCGCCGGATCGAGCTGGCCGAGCGTCCCAAGCTGGTGTTCGACATACGCCGCATCCTCGGCATCCTGCCGCACCGCTTCCCCATGCTGATGGTCGACCGCATCGTCGCCCATGATCCCGGCAAGCGCATCACCGGCATCAAGAATGTGACCATCAACGAAGAATTCTTCCACGGTCACTTCCCGGGCAACCCGGTGATGCCGGCGGTGCTCCAGGTCGAGGCCATGGCCCAGACCGGTGCCGTGCTGCTGATGTCGATGCCGGAGAACGCCGGTAAAATCCCCTATTTCATGAGCATGGACAAGGTCAAGTTCCGCCGCGCCGTCTATCCCGGCGACCAGATGCGCATCGAAGTCGAAACCCTGCGCATCCGCAGCCGCATGGCCGCCTGCCTGGCGCGCGTGCTGGTCGACGGGCAGCTGTGCTCGGAGGCCGAGATCAGATCGGTGCTGATGGACGCGTAGCGGCTGGGAAAAAGTCGTCCGGCGCGCACGGAAATGTTCCAGCCCAGCCGCAGGGGGGTGCGGGGGTGCGCCCCCGCGTGACCGACCACGCGACGCGTTGGGAGCGTCAGCAACGCGGCGCTTTGGCGCCGGGCGTGCCGGTCCCCGGCACGGTCGCCGTCGTCGGCGACTTGCGAGAGCGGTTCCCGCGACGGTCACACGTCGGTGCAGAGCGCACGTCCGCGATTCGTGGCCACCTAACGGTGTCCAGTGCGCGATTCTAATCAGTGCGGTAGTTCGGCCCGGGCACTGGACGTCCCTATGGCCTGACGCCCTACCCCCGCAGCCGCCCCAACGTCCCCAGCACCACCACCCCCAGCGCCGCCGCTGCGATCATCAATGCCGCGCGCTCCGTGCTGTCCGCCACCGTCAACTGCGCCGCGCTGAGCGCCGCGATCAGCAAAAGGCAGGCCGCGATCGGCAGCGGCCAGCGCGGCGCCGGGCGGTCGCGCACCGCCGCCTCCAGGCGCTCGGGCATGGTGCGCAGCGACACCCAGGCAGCCTGCGCCTCGGCCAGCGCCTGCTTCAGCCGCGCCCGCCAGGACAGCGCGCCGATGCGTGCGCGCACCAGGTCGATGATGTTGCGCTCGGCGACCAGGCCCATGCACAGCCCTTCGATCAGGCTGGTGGCGCGCGACAGCAGCAGGGTGTGCAGGGGGAAGGCGAGTCCTTCGACGCGACGCAGGAAGTCGTTGATCTTGAGCGCGATCTCGGCTTGGCGGCGCGAGCCCTTGAAGCTCTGCGGCGTCAGGTGGCCGACGCTGTCGTAGACCTCGCGCGCCAGGCTATAGAGTTGCGTGCGGTTGGCGCCCGGCAGCAGGAAGCCGATCTCGGCCAGGCAGTCGACCATGCCGTCGGTGTCCTGGTTGCGCAGGCAGACCAGGAAGCGGCGGTAGAGCGCGCTCTCGCGCGGCGAGATCGCCGCGGTCATGCCGAAGTCGATCAACCACAACCGTGCCGGCTGGCCGTCACGCGGCTCGTAGATGAGGTTGCCGGCGTGGGGATCGGCGTGGAAGAAGCCGATGTCGAGCAGCATGTGCAGGAAGCCGTCGATGATCACCTCGGCCAGCCGCTGGCGTTCGGCTGCGGGCAGGGCGGCGAGATCGAGGCGGGCGAGGGTGGTGCCGGGCGCGAATTCGCAGACCAGGACCTTCTCGCGGGTATGCGCCCACAGCACCGCCGGCACCTGCACCCCGCAGCCGAGCAGGCCCGCGCGCAGCCGGTCGGCGGCAGCCGCCTCGTGCAGGTAGTCCTGCTCCTCGCGGGCGGTGCGGGTGATCTCGGCATGCACCTGGTGCAGCGGCCAGCCGGGCAGGGCGAATCGCAGCAAGGCCAGCACCACGCGGACCAGGGCGAGGTCGCGGGCGACACTGCGCGCCAGGCCGGGGTACTGGATCTTCACCGCCACCTGCCGGCCATCCGCAAGCCAGGCGCGGTGCACCTGGCCGAAGCTGGCGGCGGCGATCGCCTGCTCCTCGATGCGTGCGAGATGCGCGTCGACGCGGCCCTCGTAAGCGTGATCGAGCACCGGCGCCACCTCGGCCCACGGCCGCGCCGGCGCCTGGTCGCGCAGCGGGGCGCAGGCGTCGACGTAGGCCAGCGGCAGGAAGTCCGGCCGCATGGCGATGAACTGGCCGATCTTGATCAGCAGCCCGCCGTGGCGGCGGATGTAGGCGGTCAACAGGCGGGCGCCGTGCGCGTCCAGCCAGCGCCGCCAGGCGCGGTAGAGCGTCAGCGACAGCCGCCGCGCCAGCAGCGCCGCGAGGTACTGCCCACCCAGCCAGGCGACCAGCGCCAAACCTTCGACGCTACGCCGCAGGAGCATGCCGGCGCACTGTTCTCGCCGCTGGCAGCGACGCCAGTCTTCCTCCGTCGTCCGGCGCTAGCGGCGGCCGGATCACCCCACCGGCGGCTTGTCCGCCGGCGTCTCGCGCTTGGCCAGCTCGGCGTCGACGTGGTCGAGCGCGCTGCGGGCGGCGGCGACGAGATGGCGCGTGGCGGCGCGCAAGTGGCCGCGGATATCGGGGCCGATCACGCGATCGACCACGGCCTCGGCGGCGCGCCGGAAGTCCTCGCCAGCGTGCTTGAGATCGTCGATGGGGTCGGGCTTGTCCATGTGCGGCTCCGGGTGCGGACCGTAGCGTCGCCTCCGCGACCGGGAAGCCCGGGCGATGGCGACGCTGCGCCAGCGCCGCGATCAGGGCGAGCCGGCGGTCCGGAAACTATCGTCCTCGTCCTTCTCCCACAGGTTGGTCAGGTTGAATTCGCGCTCGTAGGCTTCGGCCTGGCCGTAGGGGATGGTCTCGAAGGTCATGGCCTCGTAGAGCAGCACCGGCCGGTTGCCGGGGATGTCGAAGGTGCCGGGCGGAAACCGCCAGGCCTTGGCCTTGAAGAAGCGGTCCTTGAAGTGGCCGGAACCGAGCAGGAACTTGCTCGGGCGCTGCCCATCGCGGTCGCTGATCAGGTTGCAGCGGATCAGGTAGTGGTCCTCGTCGCGGTGGTTCTCGTCGACCTCGGCCCACGACGGCTTCATGGTCACGATCACCCACGGCCGTGGGTCATTGCCGCCGCGCGGCTGGTAGGAGACCTCGACCTCGAACTGGCGCTGGTACACCGAACGGTCGACCTTGCGTTCCTTGGCGATCTTCTCGAAGTCGACGTTCATCCACCGCCACACCGGCAGGACCCACGGCGCCAGCACCCAGACCACGCCGAGGGCAAGGGCGATGAAGAGGAACGTGATGACGCGACTGGTGCTGGATGCGGGGCGGGAGGACATGCTGGAGAACGGTACCCCGCCGCCCGCGCGACGGCAACAGCCGGGGCGCATGCACGTCCCGGGTTCGGACGTGCGGACGTGCGGACCGCAGCGGTCGTTCGCGGCGGCATCCGCCCGCACGTCGCCCGCTCACCGCCCGTACTTGCTCAGCGCCTCCAGCAACGCCGCTTCCGCCGGCCACAGTTCGCGGCGGGGATCGCTGAGCGCGACGATGGCGCGGGTGACCTTGAGGTCGGACAGCGGCCAGGCCGCCAGTTCGCCGCGGCGGGTCTCCTTGCGCACCGTCGACTCGGGCAGGATGGCCAGTCCGAGACCGGCCACGACCATGGCCTTGATCACCTCGGGGCTGTCGTGTTCGAGACCGACCTTGAGCTCGGCGCCGGCGTCGTGCAGGGCGCGGTCGAGCAGGCGGCGGGTGACCGTGCTCGGCGGCAGCAGGATGAAATCCTCATGCAGGTAGTTGGCGATCGAACGGCTGCGTCCGGGGTAGGTCATGGGCAGGACGAGCACCAGTTCCTCGTCCCACAGTTTGTGCGCGCTCAGGCCGGGCGGCTCGGCTTCGACCGCGCACACCGCGATGTCGAGCTCGCCACGCGCCACCATCTCGGGCAGACGGTCGCTGGTGCGGCAAATCAGGCGCAGGCTGACCCGGCGGTTGGCCGCCAGGTAGGGGCGCAGGATCGCCGGCAGCGAATTGACCGCGACGCTCTCCGAGGCGCCGAGACGCACGCGTCCGGTCGAGGCCCCGCTGGCGGCGGCGAGGTTGCTGGTGACGCGGCTGAGTTCCTCAAGCAGCGGGCCGGCGCGAGCGACCAGCTCCTCGCCGCTGGCGGTCAGCCGCACCGCGCGGCCGACGCGGTCGAACAGGCGGACACCGAGCTGGCGCTCCAGTCCCATGACCTGGCGGCTGAGCGCGGGTTGACTGAGTTCAAGCTCCTGCGCCGCCTTGGTGAACGATCCCAGACGCGCCACGGTAAGCGCCGACAGCAACTGGTCGTTGGCCGGCAGCGGGCCCTTGAGCATGGCCGGCATGGTGGCGGGCAGGTCGACCAGGGGAAGAGGGGCGCAGATCATGCGGATCTCCGGGCCGTGCAGCCTGCGCATGCTGGCGCGAGCGGGATGAAGGCGGGATGGGGAGGGCGCGAAGGGCGCGAAAGGCGCGAAGTGGCTGGAGAGGAGAGGTGCATGCGCCACCTCACCTCGAACCCCTTCGCGCCCTCGATCCCTTCGATCCCTTCGCTCCCTGCGCCGCGCCAACCCCTTTCCCCGCCCGCACCAGTCCCAACATGTCGCCATGTCAAAACGATCACGCCGCGAGGACCGCGGTTCCGGCCACAACAAGAAGCGCCACGCCGGGGGCAAGAACAGCGATTCCGGTCACGGCAAGCGCCACGCCCGCAGCGATGAGGGGGCCGGCACCCGCAGCCATCGGCGATCCCCGTCCGATCGCCCTGGTCCGCGACGCCAACCGCTGTCCCCGGCGGTGATCGCGCGCCTGGGCGCGACCCTCGCCGACATGCCGCTCGGCGCCACCGCCGCCCAACTCGCCGCCGCGCTCGGCCTGCCGTCGACCTCGACGCGCGAGTTGTCCGCCGCCCTGCGCAGCCTGGTCGAGACCGGCCAGGTGCTGGAGACCCGTCCCGGGCGCTACCAGGTCTCCGGAACCGGCGGCGAATTCTCGGCGATGATCGAGGATCTCCCGCAACCGATCGGCGGCGCCACCTTGCAGGCGCGCTTCCCCGATGAACGCCTGCTGCCCATCCATCCCCGCCACACCCTCGGCGTGCGCGCCGGCGACGTCGCCCAGGCCGTGGTCGGCGAAGACGGCTACGCCCTGGTCACGCGCATCCTGCGCCGTACCGGCCGCGAGGTGGTGGGCACGGTCAACTTCCGCGACGGCGGCGAGGTGTTCGTCTCCGACAACCGCCGCGAGGGCGAGCTGCCGGTGCTGTCGACCTTCCCGCAGTTCGAGGACCGCTACCAGGCCGGCGACCGCGTGCTCGCCACCATCGAGGTCGACAGCCAGGGCCGCGCCGGCGTCCACGTCACCGGCGTGCTCGATGAGGAATCGCCGGAAGTCGCCGACTTCCTCTATGCCAAGCTGTTGCACGACCTGCCCGGCGAGTTTCCGCCCGCCGCCGACACCGAGGCCGCCGGCCATCCGCGCACGCTGCCGCTGGGCACGCGCACCGATCTGCGTGGTGAGCTGGTCTTCACCATCGACCCGACCACCGCCAAGGACTTCGACGACGCCATCAGCCTGAAGCCGCGCGGCGACGGCTGGACGCTGGGCGTGCACATCGCCGACGTCAGCCATTACGTCCGCGAAGGCGGCGCCGTGGATGCCGAGGCGGCCCAGCGCGGCACCAGCATCTACCTGATCAACCGCGTCATACCCATGCTGCCCGAGGTGCTGTCCAACGGCCTGTGCAGCCTGGTCCCGCGCGAGGACCGCTACTGCCTGTCGGTGTTCCTCGATCTCGATCGCGGCTTCCGCCTGGTCGGCACCCGCCTGGCCGAGACGCTCATCCACAGCCGCCACCGCATGGACTATGGCCAGGCGTTGGACGTCATCGAAGGCCGCGACCAGCCCGGCCTGTGGCCCGACGATCTCAAGCAGGTGCTGCTCCAGGTCCACACCATCGCCCAGGGCCTGCGCGCCGGGCGCGAAGTCGCCGGCGCCATCAACCTCTATTCGGTCGAGCACAACTTCCGCCTCGACATCAACGGCATCCCGATCGAGAGCGTGGCCGAGAGTTCCGACGTCGCCCATCAGCTCATCGAAGAGTGCATGCTGCTCGCCAACCGGGCGGTGGCGGAGTGGTTGACCGAACACCACTCGCCGGCGGTCTTCCGTCTGCACGCGCCGCCCGATCCGGAAAAACTGCAATTGTTCGCGCGCATCGTCGAGGCCTACGGCAAGGATTCGACCGGCGTCCACGATCGCTTCGGCCTGCAACGCTTCCTGCGCTCGCTGCGCGCCGAACCGCGCGCGGCGCAACTGGTGCTGAATCTGATGTGCCTGCGCTGCTTCAAGAAGGCGACCTACGGCGTCGACAATGTCGGCCACTTCGCCCTCGCCTTCGACGCCTACCTGCATTTCACCAGTCCGATCCGCCGCTATCCCGACCTGCTCTGCCATCGCCTGGTCAAACGCGTCCTCGCCCTGCCCGCCTACCGCCATGTCGAGGTGCGGGCGAGCTACCTGGATGCGCTGGCCAAGCAGTCGAGCTTTCTCGAAGGCCGCGCCGAGGACGCCGAACGCACCCTGCACGCGCGCAAGGCCGCGCGCTACCTGGCGACGCGAATCGGCGAGACCTTCCCCAGCGTGGTCACCGGCGCCACCGGGGGCGGGCTGTTCGTGCAACTGCTCGAAACCGGCCTGGAAGGCATGCTGCCGCTGCGCGAGCTGAAGGATGACTACTACGTCTTCGATCCCGAGCGTTTCGCGCTGATCGGCCGGCGCAGCGCCCGCGCGCTCGGCCCGGGCACCGAGATCGACGCCCAGGTGGTCAGCGTCGACATCGACCGCAGCGACGTCGTGCTCGGCATGGCCGGCACGGCGCGCACGCCCGGGCAGATGCAGCGACCGGCTGGCCAGCCGACGCGCCCGCTCGGCCAGGCCTTGCGACCGCCGGTGCCGCGCGCTGCCGAGGCGACGCCGCACGAGAGCGACCCGCTGCCCCGTCCGCCCACGGTGAAGCCTCGACCCGTCGACGAGGCGCCGCGAGCGGCGGTGGTGAAGCCGCGCCCACCGACGGTGCGCGAGTTCCTCGATCGCAAGGCCGAAGAGGAACGCACGGTGCGCGCACGGCCCGCCGAGGAACGCAAAGGCAAGAAGAAGGGCGGCGGCACGACGACGCGGCGGGAGAAGCGGAAGAAGGGACGGGAGTGACGGACCCTGAAGAAAAAGCTGAAGCGCCGTGTTATCGCGCAAAATAGGCGCGCCAGCCCCGCACGAAAATTCGCTGCGCCTGACCGGATGCTGTTCTTCAGCAGCCTGCTAGCCTGCCTCGCCAATGGCTTCCCGGACCTGGCTACGGTGGGCGCTGCCGGCCACCGTCCTGGCGGTGGTGTGGATGAGTTGGTGGGCGTGGCGGTCGCGACCGACGTCGACGCTGGTGGCACGTTCCTCCGCCGGCGGGGTCGGCGCCACGCTCAGCCCGCCCAAGGCGGCCAGCAGCGTGGTCTGGCGGTTGCTGCTGAATCTGGACACCAGCGCGCGCCCGCCCGGCCCGGAATGGGTGCTGCACGAAGGGCGTCAAGCCAACGAAGGCTATGAACTGCACTTTCTGCCGCGCCAGCTCGCGTTGCAGCTCTACCGGACCGGCGACCACCTGCTGCTGCTCGGGGCGGTGCGGCTCGATCGCGCTCCTGCCGAGGTGGCGCTGATCCGCCGTGGTCTGCGCCTCCAGGTCGCCGTCGATGGCGCCCTGGTGCTCGACTGCCTCGACCTGCTCGGTTCGCCACCGCTGGGACACTGGGGGGTGCGCGCGGCGACCACGCTCGGCGATGCCACCCTCAGCCTCTACGACGACACCCGGCTGGTGGACTGGCGCGAGCGCGAGCTGGCCAGCGCCGAACCTGCCATCCTCGCCGCCGCCGCCAGCGACCTCACCCGTCCCGATCACGCCATCGCTCGCGCGCGCCACGCCATCGCCCTGGATCCCTCGCAGTCGCCGAAGCGCCTGGCCGAGGCGCGGGCTGCGCACCACGACGCCATGACCGTTCTCGCCGTCATCGACGCCGATCATCCCCAGGTGCCGGTACTGAGCGCCTGGCTGGCCTGGAACCGGCTGCGCGTCGCCCTCGCCGGCGCCGCGCCGGAAACCGCCGAACAGGAAGCCATCCTCGCCAATGGCGCGCTGCGCCGACAGGTCGACGCCGCGACCGACGGGCGTCGGCAGGCGGGCAGACCGGACGCGTGCCCCGAGCTGCCCGGACTGATCCTCGATGTCCTGCCGCGCTTGGCCGAGCGCGCCTGCCTGCTGCCCAAGAGCCCGACCGCGCCCAAGGACGTGGCGCGCGCACGCGACGCCTGGCTGGGCCTGCTCGGTGAGGCCGGGATGGCGGCGCTCGATGCCAGCGATCCAGACTATCCGCCCAATCTGCACTGGCAGCTCAGCCTGGTGGTGCAGGCCGCCGACTGCCTGATGGGGCGTTCCCCGCAGCCGACGCCGGCCGAGGCGCCGCCCTGGCTGACCAGCCGCTGGCGCGCCTTCGCTGGCTCCAATCCGTTCACCGGCTCCAGCCCGCCGGCCGCGCGCTTCCCTGATCTGGTGCCGGGCTGGCAGGAACGCAGCCCGCTCACCGGCACCCTCGACCAGCTCATCGCCTACGCGCAGTTCCGGCCGTTGCCGGCGGTAGGCATGAGCGCCGGCATGCGCGCCGCCTACGACCAGGCCGGCGGCCGCGATGCCAGCGACCAGGCGCGCAGTGAGGCCGAACGCCGTCTGACTGCGCTCACCGCCGAGGCCCCGCCACGCGAGACCGCCCTCGCCCGCGCCGTGCTCGCCCTCAGCGGCCTCGGCGATGCCGGCGCCGCGGCCAAGGCGCTGGCCGCCGCCGATGGCACCCAGCCTGCCCTCGCTGCCCGCGATCCCCTCGCCTTCGCCCTCGACCGCCTGCTGGCGTTGCGCTCACCCCGGCGCGGCGACCCGGCCACGTTGTCGGTGCCGCCCCTGGTCGCCCGCGTCACCCTGCCCGCCGAACTGGCCGGCTTCGACAAACTGCTGTCGGGCCTGCCCGAGGCCACCCACCACGTCTGGGTCGGCAACCTCGACGCCCTGCCTCCGGCCCAGGCCCTGGCCGCCGCCCTGGCCATGCAGGAGGCCACCGGCGAGCGCGCCGACTGGTCGCTGCTGCGCCGCTTCCCCTGCTTCACCATCCCGCTCGCCCTGCTGGCCCGTCCGGATCCGGCGCACGAACCGCTGCGGCCGCTGGTGGATCCGCCGGTGGCTACGCCGTGAGGGAGTGAAGGGAGTGAAGGGCGCGAAGGCGCGAAGGCGCGAAGGCGCGAAGGCGCGAAGGCGCGAGGGCGCGAAGGGCGCGAAGGGGTGGGAGGTGAGGTGAGACGCGTCGCCTGATCAGGCAGTGCACCTCACCTCACGGTCCCCTTCGAGCCCTTCGAGCCCTTCGAGCCCTTCGAGCCCTTCGAGCCCTTCGAGCCGGCGTCCATTCCCCTTCGCGCCCTGCCCGCACCCCCCGCAACCCCGCTGGTCCGCGCCTTTGACTTCCCCTACCACCCGACACGCTCCGCTCGCCGCGCCGCCCGTGGCTGGAGCAGCGATGAGCGACCGTGACGAGAACGAGATGGAGATGGAGAGCCCGCCGCTGGCCCCCGCGGTCCGCGTGGTCAGACCGGTGGTCGCCATCATCGGCCGGCCCAACGTCGGCAAGTCGAGCCTGTTCAACCGCCTGGTCGGGCGACCGATCGCCATCGTCGATCCCACTCCCGGCGTCACCCGCGACCGCCTGCTGCACGCCGTCGACCGCGACGGCTGGCGCTTCGACCTCATCGACACCGCTGGCATCGGCATCGTCGATGAGCATCGCCTGGAAGCCGACATCTACCGCCAGGTCGACCGCGCCATCGGCGCCGCCGACCGCATCGTGCTGCTGGTCGACGGCCGCGAGGGCGTGCATCCCCTCGACCGCGAGATCGCCGCCCGCCTGCGCCCGCTCGCCGAACGCGTGGTGCTGGCGGTGAACAAGCTCGACCACGAAGAGATCGAACAGGACTGCGCGCCGTTCCATTCCCTCGGCCTGGGCGAGCCGCTGCCGATGAGCGCGGCGCAGGGTCGTGGCATCCGCGAACTGCTCGATCGCGCGTGCAGCGGCCTGACCGGCGCGCGCGCTGACGGTCCGGAGGTCGACGAGGACGACGGCCGCATCGCCATCTGCCTGGCCGGGCGGCGCAACGTCGGCAAGTCATCGCTGACCAACGCGCTGTGCGGCGAAGAGCGCATGATCGTCGCCGACCTGCCCGGCACCACCCGCGACGCCGTCGACGTGCCCATCGACACGCCCGCGGGTCGCTTCCGGCTGATCGACACCGCCGGACTGCGCAAGAAGAACCAGATCGCGCAGGACCTCGAATTCTACGCCGCCTGCCGCACCGAGCGCGCGATCAAGCGTGCCGACGTGGTGCTGCTGGTGCTCGACGCCGGCGACGAGGTCGGCACCGTCGACAAGAAGCTGGCGCACTTCTGCGAGGTCGAAGGCAAGCCGACGGTGATCGTGGTCAACAAGTGGGACCTCGCCGAGCAGGGCGGCGCCACCCGCGACCAGTACATCACCTGGCTGCGCGACCGTCTGCCCGGCCTGTCCTACGCACCGGTGACCTTCACCTGCGCGCTCACCGGCTACAACGTCGCCGACGCCCTGCGCCTGGCGATTGAACTGCACGCGGAGACGCGCAGCCGGGTGGCGACCAGCGAGGTCAACCGCATCCTCCAGGCCGCCATCGAGCGCCGCCGGCCGAAGAAGGTCGGGCCCAGCCCGACCAAGCTCTACTACGCCACCCAGGCCGCCCTCGACCCGCCGACCTTCGTCATCTTCGTCAACCGCACCGACTGGATCGAGCCCGGCTACAGCCGCTTCCTGGAGAACTGGCTGCGCGAACGCCTGCCGTTCAAACGCATCCCCATGCGCCTGCTGTTCAAGGCCCGCGACAGCCGCTTCCACGACCAAGCCGACCGCCGTCGGGTCGTCCAGGGCAAGACCAAGGCCGGCCGCACCGCCAACCTGATCGTGCCCAAGCAGGACCGTCCGCCGCGCCGCCGCCGCCGCCGCGACTCCGATGACAAACCGGAGGCGAGCGAGGGCGCCCTGACGTGAACGCCAGCGGTCAGCCGTTGCCGATGGTTGCTGGCCGCTCGTCTGCGCGCGGGTGCCCGACCGGTCGCCTGCGCACCCCGCGCCCCGCACCCCGCAGCGAGGCCATCCCATGATCTGGTGGCTGCTGGTGCCTGCCGCCTACCTGCTCGGCTCGATCAGCCCGGCCTGGCTGGCTGGCCGGGTCAACGGCATCGACCTGCGTCAGCACGGCTCGGGCAGTCTCGGCGCGACCAACGCCGGGCGGGTGCTCGGTCGGCGCTGGTTCGCCATCGTCTTCACCGCCGACGTGCTCAAGGGCGCCCTGCCCACCCTGGCCGCAGCGCACCTGCCGCAGCGCTTCGGCGCCAGCGATCCGTTCATGCAGTCGTTGCTGGTGATCGCGGTCGCCGCCGCCGCCGTGCTCGGCCACATCTTCACCTGCTTCCACGGCTTCAAGGGCGGCAAGGCGGTGGCGACCGCGCTGGGCATGCTGATCGCCATGCTGCCGCTGGTGGCGGCCGGCGCCTTCGCGGTGTGGCTGGTGGTGTGGCTGGCGGGCTGGGCGGTGTTCACCGCGAAGAAATCCGATGCCGTCGGTCCCGCCTCGGTGGCCGCCGCGTTCGCCGCACCGCCGCTCCACGTCGTGCTCAGCCCCGCGCCATGGAGCCACGACGGACTGCCCGCCACGCTATTCATCACCGCGGTGGCGCTGCTGGTGGTGGTGAAGCACCGCTCGAACATCCGCAAGCTGTTCGCGAGAACGGCGTGAGCAATCCGTACCAGCCGCCGGCACCAGGCGCCGATGGCGACGCGGTCCGCTCGCTGACGGTGGCGCGCTTCGACCCGTGGACACCCCAGTCGGGGCCCGGGCGACCGTCATGACTGATCCCATCTTCCGCGGCCTGGTCCTGGCTGACGCGCTGCCCGGCGGCACCGCCGCCGCCGACATCACCATCTTCGCCGACCACCTGGAAGCGCGGCTGAACGATGACCGGCCCTTCGCCCTGCGCTTCGCCGGCATGCGGGTGGAACGCGGCGGCGCCAGCGGCGACCTGATCTTCTGCCGGCCAGCGGCCGGCGGCGCCACCATCGCCTGCGAGGCGCGCGGTTTCCTCGCCGCGCTCAGCGAACTGGCCGGACCGGTGCTCGGTGACGACCTGCGCCGGCTGTCCGCCAAGGGCCGTGGCGTGCGCCGGCTGCGCGTCGCCGTGCTGGCGACCACGCTGGCGGTGATCGCCGTCGTGGCACTGGCGCTGCCCCTGCTGTGGAGCTGGTGCGTGGAGCGCGCCGTCGCCGCCATCCCCACCAGCGTCGACCGCACCCTGGGCGACCACGTCAAGGCGCAGACCGCGATCGCCACCCCCGCGCATCCGCAGGCCGCTGCCGCACTGCGGGCGATCGTCGATCGCCTGGCCGCAGCGGCGCCGGCCGGCCATGGCTTCGAGTTCCGCGTCGAGATCGCCGGTGACGACGCGGTCAACGCCTTCGCCGCACCGGGCGGATTCATGGTGGTCAACCGCGGCCTGCTCGCCAAGGCCGAGAGCGCCGACCAGATCGCAGGCGTGCTCGCTCATGAGATGGCGCACGTGCTGCGCCGTCACGGCATGCGCGGCCTGGTCAACAACGCCGGCCTCGTGCTGGTGATGCAGGCCGCCTTCGGCGACGTCGGCGGGCTGAGCGCGACCCTGGCCGAAGGCGCCACCCTGGCCGTGCTCAGTAAGCACAGCCGCGACCAGGAGCGCGACGCCGATGCCGAAGGCGTGCGCCTGCTGGTGCGTGCCGGCCTTGATCCGAACGGCGTGGCCGGGTTCTTCCGTTTGCTCCAGCGCGAACCGGGCAGCGAGGCCACCGGGCTCGCCGGCTGGATGGCCAGCCATCCCGGTCACGCCGAGCGCATCGCCACCGTCGAACACCTGGCCCGTGAACTCGCCCCGGTGGAGCTGCGCCCATTGGCGATCGACTGGGCCGCGGTGCGGACGGAGGCGGGGAAGTAGGAGAAGGTTGAGAGGTGGAGAGGTTGAGGGGCCGAGCGGCAGAAGAGGTGAGGGGCCAACCAATGCGCGACTGTCCTGCCTGTCCAGCGTGCGCCCGTGCCACCACATCGCCGCCTTCGCCTCCTTGGAAGGCGACGCCACTGGTGCGCCTGCGCACATTGAGGAGGACAGCGATCTGGAACGTTGGTGTCGCCTCACCTCGCCTGCATCTCAACCTCTCAACCTCTCCGCGTCTTAACCTTCCCAACCCCCTTGCCTCCTTGCCCTCACTACGAAGCTCCCGCCCTCGGCATCAACGTCAGGACACCCACATGCCCCGCACGCTCTCCATCGACCAGCTCGACCTCGCCGGCATGCGCGTGCTCATGCGCGTCGACTTCAACGTCCCCCAGGACAAGAAGACCGGCGCCATCACCAACCCGGCACGCATCGCCGCCGCCATCCCCACCATCCGTCATGCCCTCGACCACGGCGCCAGCGTGGTGCTGATGTCGCACCTCGGCCGGCCGGATGGGAAAGTGGTCGAGAAGTATTCGCTGCGCGCGGTGGCGACGATGGCGGCCGGGCTGCTCGGCCGGAGCGTGCGTTTCCTCGACGACTGCGTCGGTCCGGCGACCGAAGCGGTCTGCGCCGCGCTCAAGCCCGGTGAGGTCGTGCTGCTGGAGAACCTGCGCTTCCACATCGAGGAGGAGGGCAAGGTCAAGGACGAGAAGACCGGAGCCACCCTGGCCAAGGCCGAGCCGGCCGCCGTCGCCGCCTTCCGCGCCTCGCTCTCCAAGCTCGGCGATGTCTACGTCAACGACGCCTTCGGCACCGCCCACCGCGCCCACAGTTCGATGGTCGGCGTGACGCTGCCGAAACGCGCCGCCGGCTTCCTGATGAAGAAGGAGCTCGACGCCTTCGCCAAGGTGCTCGATCACCCCCAGCGTCCGCTGCTGGCGATCCTGGGCGGGGCCAAGGTCGCGGACAAGATCCAGCTCATCAACCGCCTGCTCGACCAGGCCGACGAACTGCTGATCGGCGGCGGTATGGCCTACACCTTCCACAAGACGCTGAGCGGCATGGCCATCGGCAAGTCGCTCTACGATCCCGAAGGCGCCAAGATCGTGGGCGAACTGATGGCCAAGGCCAAGAAGCTCGGCAAGAGCATCCACCTGCCTCTCGACTTCGTCGCCGCCGACAAGTTCGACAACGCCGCCCAGACCAGGATCGTCACCGTCGCCGAGGGCATCCCCGAAGGCTGGGAAGGCCTCGACTGCGGACCGGCGACGATCACGCGCAACGCCGCGGTGATCGCCAAGGCCAGGACCATCGTGTGGAACGGCCCGCTCGGCGTCTTCGAAATGGAGACGTTCAGCAAGGGCACGCGCGCCGCGATGGACGGCCTGGTTGCCGCCACCAAGACCGGCGCCGTCACCGTGATCGGCGGTGGCGACACCGCGACGGCAGCGGCGAAGTGGAAGACCGAGTCGCTGGTCACCCACTGCTCGACCGGCGGCGGCGCCTCGCTCGAACTGCTCGAAGGCAAGGAGATGCCGGGGATCGCCGCGCTCAGCAACGCCTGAGCCTCGCCATCAGATCCCATCGACCAGCGGATTCATCTCCGTCGCCGCCACGTCGCCGGGCTGGCAGCCGGGCAGCCACTGCTCGATATCGCGGCCCTGGGCGCGATTGCGCGGCGCCACCACGCGCGCGTCGCTGGCGTGGTAGATCACCGTCATCACCGCGCGCATGCCGTCGGTGTGGTTGCCGTCGGCGCGGTGGAAGCACTCGCCGGAGTGGAAGCTGACGTCACCGGCGGCATAGGGCTGCACGTCATAGGGCAGATCAGCCAGGCGCTGCGCCGCCAGGCGCTCGCTGTCGTCTGAGATGTCGATGTCGAGGTCGCTCTCATGCCGCGCCAGGCGCGCGCTGCCCAGGGCGAAGGCCAGCGGTCCCATGGCGGACGGCACCGCCTGCAACGGCACCCAGGCGGTGACCGTGCGCGCACCGTCGAGCGGCCAGTAATGCGCATCGTAGTGCCAGGGCGTGTGCCCACCGCCGGCCTCCTTGAACAGCGCCTGGTCGTGGTAGATGCGCACGCCGGGCGCGCCCAGCAGTTGGCGGGCGATGCTGGCCAGCCGACGGGCGAGGACGAAGCGGCGCGCCGCGGCATCCCCGCGCCACAGGTTGATGACCTGGAGGAAGGCCTGGTGGTAGGTGCTGCGTTCGGCCATCGGCGGCAACGCCGGGCGGTTCGCCGCCACCAGCGCTGCGAAGCACGATTTCCAGGTCGGCAGGATCTCCGCCGGCAGCACCCCGGGCAGGCGCACGCAGCCGTCACGGCGGTAGGCGGCGATCGGTCCAGCGCTGAGCGCGAGCGGGGTGTCGAGGACGGCGTCGGCGGTCGCGGCGATGGTCATCGCGGTCAGGATGGCCCGACCACCGTGGTCCGGCAACGCCGGTGTTGCCGCGACTGGCCCATAATTGACCGATACCAGTGGTCGTTGCGGATCGAACGGCACACTGCGGTCGTGCAGCCACCCCGCCCGCGTCGGCGCACCCTCCGTCAGGAGTCGGTGCCCAACCGCCTCGATGCCGACTTCCATGTCCACCGTCGGCGCGAGCCGAGCTTCGCCTTCTGCTGGCACCGCCACGACGAATGCGAGCTGACCTGGATCGTGCGCGGCCACGGCTGGCGCTGCGTCGGCGACGCCATGCACCGCTTCGCCGATGGCGACTGCTGCCTGCTCGGTCCCGGCCTGCCGCACACCTGGGACGGCACCTCCGGTGACGGCGACGCCGACGCCATCGTGGTCCAGTTCCCCGCCGCGCTGCTGCGCCGCCTGCCCGGCCGCGAGGCGGGTGCGCTCAGCGCGTTGCTCGAACGCGCCAGCCGCGGACTGGTGCTGACCGGGACGACGCGCGCCGTGGTCACCGCCGAGTTGCTGCTGCTGGTCGACCTCGCTCCCGGCCCCGAACGCCTCGGCCGGCTGATCGCCGCCCTCGGCCGCATCGCCGCTGGCGGCCGGGAATGCCGACCGATCGCCCGCCACGGCCTGCCCACCGCCGCCGATGGGCCGTGGGGCGCCCTGGTCGAACACCTGCATGCCCACCTCGGCGACGCCATCGCGCAGTCCGCCCTGGCCCGGCGCCTGCGCCTGTCGCCGTCGTCCTTCGCGCGCGCCTTCCGCCGCCGATTCGGTTGCACCTTCAGCGCCTGGCGCCGCCGCCTGCGCCTGGCCCGCGCCGCCCAGGCCCTGGTCGAGAACGGCGAACCCGTGGCCGCCGTCGCCGCCGGTTGCGGCTTCCAGAGCCTGGCCCATTTCAACCGTGCCTTCAAAGCCGCCTACGACTGCACGCCGCGTGGCTGGCGATCGCGCGGGTGACGCGGTCACCGGGGTCGCGCGGATCGCAGGGGTCGTGGGGGAACAGTTGGCGAGAGCGCTGGGATCGCCACGTCCCCCCTCCCGATCAGACCACTGACACGCCTGACCCGTCCAAGCGCTGGGGAATCCCGCTGGCGGTTGCGTCGGATGCCTGGCATCTACCGTCATGGTGCCTGGTCCGCGCATGCGCCGTCTCCTGCCCTGGTTGCCGCTGCTCCTGATCGTCGCCACCGTGGCGACGGTGGTGCTGATGCATCCACGCTCGGCGCCGCCCGCCCCCGCCGCGGTCGCGGTGCGGGCGCGCGCCGCGGTCGAGCCGGCGCCACGGCCGCATACCGGCCCACCCGCGCGGCCGGCTCCCCTGGCGCGGACGACGGTCGCCCCGCTGCCGGACATCGCGGCCGAAGCCGAGGCCGTGGGCGAACCCGCGGCGCCGGTCCTGCCCGATCCCGCTGATCCTTTCTCGGAAGCGCAGCTGGTGGCCATGGCGGAAACCAGCCCGACCGCCGATGGCCGGTGGACGCGCACGCGGGTGGTGCGTACGTCGATGCGCTGGCCGCTGGTGCGCATCGAAGAGCGCCTGACCGGCGACCGCCGGGGGGCGCGCGTGCTCGATCGCGTCGAGATGGTCGCCGACCACCTGCTGGTGCGGATCAGCCGCGAGCAACGCGCCGATGCCCTCGCCACGCTGGTCGCCCCGCTGGGCGGCAGCGTCCGCCGCCTGCTGCCGGCCAGCCGCCTGGCGCTGATCGCCTTCGACGGCAATGACCTCGACGCCATGCCCCGCCTGCGCGCCGCCCTGGCGACCATCGGTCTGGAAGCGGAGCCCGACTTCATCGTGCATGGCGCCGGCCTGCCATCGACGCTCCCGGCAACCGACGCCGGCCCGCGCGCCGACATCCCCGCGGTGGGCGGATTCGATCCCAGCGATCCCGACTTCCCCCGTCAGTGGGCACTGGCCAACCGCGGTCAGACCGGTGGTACGCCCGGCGCTGACATCGATGCCACCAAGGCCTGGGCGTCCGGTGCCGGCGACCGCACCCTGCTGGTGGCGCTGCTCGATGGCGGCGTCGATCCCGATCATGGCGACCTGATCGCCAACCTGGCGCGCAACCCCGGTGAAAGCGGCCTGGCGGCCGACGGAAGCGACCGCGCCACCAACGGCCTTGATGACGACGGCAATGGCCTGGTCGACGACGTGGTCGGCTGGGACTTCGCCAATGACGATGCCCGGCCCGACGACGACGAAGGCCACGGCACCCACGTCGCCGGCATCATCGGCGCGACCGGCGGCAACGGCCTCGGTGTGATCGGCGTCTGCCCCGAGGTCGGCCTGCTGCCGCTCAAGGTTCTCGACCAGCGCGGTGCCGGCACCACCAGCGACGCCATCGCCGCCCTCGATTACGCCATCGCCCGGGGTGCCCGGGTGTGCACCGCTGCCTGGGGTGGCGCCGGCTGCTCACAACTGCTGGCGGGCGCGATCCTGCGTGCTGGCGAGACCGGCATCCTGGTCATCGCCGCCGCCGGCAATGCCGCGGTCGACAACGACCTCGCCGACGACAGCGCCGCGTTCTATCCCGCCTCGCACGCCCTCGACAACGTCATCAGCGTCGCCGCCAGCGACCACCGCGACCGCCTCGCCGCCTTCACCAACACCGGCCTGCGCAGCGTCCACCTGGCGGCGCCAGGCGTGGCCATCCTGAGCACCGCGCGTGGTGGTGGCACGGCCGTGCTCAGCGGCACCTCGATGGCTGCCGCCCATGTCGCCGGCGCCTGCGCGCTGATCGCCGCCCTCGAACCCGCCTTGGCCGGTGCCCAGATCCGCGCGCGCGTGCTCGGCTTCCTCGACCATCGCCCAGAGCTGACCGGCCGTGTCGCCAGTGGTGGACGCCTCAACGTCAACCACGCGCTGCGCCAGCTCGCGCCGGCCAGCGTGGCGGCGCTGCCGCCGCGTCGGCCAGCGGCTCCCTGAGCGCGGTGCCAGCGGCACCGGGTGGGATGAGCGGCACGCGCACGAGCGGGCGGCGGCGGTCGGACAGCGGTTTCCGGTACCACTGCGCAGCGCAGGCCCGCGCTGCGGCCTTGGCCGCCGCGCGGGCCGGACGATGCTCCGCCCACCGATGACCGCCTGCGCGCGCCACGTTGCCGTCCCCGCCCTGTTGCACCGTCCGGCGCCCGACGTCGCGCCGGCGTTGATCGGCTGGGAACTGCACGCGCACGGAGTGCGTGCGCGCATCGTCGAGACCGAGGCCTACCAGGGCGAGGACGACCGCGCCTGTCACGCCAGCCGCGGCCGCACGCCGCGTGCGCAGGTGCTGTGGGCGGCGCCCGGCACGCTTTATTGCTACCTGTGTTACGGCATGCACGTGCTGCTCAATCTGGTCTGCGACCATCCCGGCCGGCCGGCCGCGGTGCTGGTGCGCGCGGTCGAAGTCATGGATGGCTGGCCTCTGGCCTGCCGACGTCGCGACCAACGACCGCGTGATCCGCGCACCCTGGCCAACGGTCCGGGCAAGGTGGCGCAGGTGTTCGACCTGCGGCTCTCCGCCAACGGTCGCGTGCTCGGCGGGCGCGGCTGTCCGCTTACCCTGCGGCCGCCGACGCGCCCGCCGGTCGCGCTGCGCTGCGGAGCGCGCGTCGGGGTCGACTACGCCGGCACCCCGTGGGCGGCGATGCCATGGCGGTGGTGGGAGGTGGGATTCCCGGTGGTCGGCGTGCCGTCTCGGGCTGCGGCGTCCAGCACTGGCTAGCTCCGCCCGCCGTGCGTCGTCGTGCGCCCTCTCGTTGTGCGCTTCGTCTCCGCCACCGGCCAGGCCGCCAACGCGGCGCCGCCAACGATGAGCAGCAGCGCTGCCAGGTCGCTCCAGCGCAGCATACGGCCGCTGATCGGCAGCAGCAGCGCGGTGGACAGCAACGGCGTCAGGTAGGCGAGGGCGCCGAGCGCGCGCGGATCGCCGCGCTTGAGCGCGCGATCCCAGCAGAAGAACGCCGCGCCCAAGGGACCCAGTCCGATCGCCAGCACGGTCAGACCGCCCTGCCAGCCCAGGCCGACGATGCCGCGCCACAGGCCGCGTTGGTCAACCGCGGCGTGCACCGCCAACGCGCCGGCGCCGGCCACCAGGCAGAAGCCACCGACGGCAGCCGTGGAGAACGGCGGCAGCCGACGGCAGAGCAGCGAATACAGCGCCCAGGTCAGCGCCGCTGCCACGGCCAGGGCGTAGCCGGCGAGGTGACTGGTCGACCACGGCATGCCCGGACCGATCAGCGCCGCCGCCGTGCCGGCCAGGCCAAGCCCGGCACCCACCGCCTGCCGAGCGCCCAGCCGGCGATCACCCAGGACCAGCGGCGCGAGCAGGACGATGAACAAGGGCCAGAGATAATTCAGCAGATTGACCATCGGCCGCTCGGCCGGTGGCACCTGACGGAAGGCGGCGAAGTAGAGCAGGTGGTAGCCGAGGATGCCACCGACGCCGACCAGTCGGGTGGCGTAGCCGACCTTCCATTCCGGCCAGCGTCGCACGCTCAGCAGCCCGCCGAGACACAGGCCGAGGCCGGTGACCAGCAGCAGCGGCTGCGCGCTGACGAGGTCGCCGAGCACCGCTAGGGTCGACCACAGCAGGATGGCGGCGAGAGCGGGAAGCAGCGCGTCGCGCGGCATGGCTGGCTTGTAGCAGCATCAGGGGGCGCAACCACGACGCCCACCGGCTGCGCCGCACGGGACGCCGCGCCGCCGCGGGGTGCCGGTGGAGTCGAGGACACCGGCTCTATGCTCCCACCTCGCCGTGAGGAGGCTCCGATGCGGACAACTGTCGTGCTGGTGGTGCTGGCGCTGCTGGCCGGCTGCGGCGATGGCCGGGTCAGCGCGGAGTCCTATTCGCCGCCGCCGCGCGAAGCCCTGTCGCTGTCCGCGCTGCGTCAGCCCGGTGACTGGACGCAGGTGCGTGCGCTCGCGGTTGAAGAGCGCTTCTACGATGCCGCCAAGCTCGCCACCCGGCTGCTGTACTCTGAATCTGAACGCGAGGCGCGGATGTGGACGTGGTGGGACGAGCAGTTCAAGGCCCGTCCCGACGCTCAGCCCTTCACCTGGGCGATGGGCGTCGGTTTCGCTCAGGTCTACGAGAACGGCGACGTCTTCGTGCGCGAGGTGGTGTGCGAGATCTTCGGCCGCGAGGTATTGCTCGCCGGCATGACCCCGGAGGAGTTTCGCGAGGAGGTCGGTCTGACCGAGGCGAATCGCCAGCGGCAGAAACCGTGATGGCCACCGATGAGAGGTTGAGAGGTTGAGAGGTTGAGAGGTTGAGAAGCAGACGAGGTGACGTGGCGCTGCGGCGACGCGATCGGTCCAACGCCCAACGCCTGCTTCCTCTGGTCATCGTGCATCGCACGCTCACGCGTCCCCCAGCCGGGTCCGATCCCCCGCGCCTCACCTCAGCTGCCTCGCAACTTCTCAACCACTGAACCCCTCAACCTCTTCCCCCATGCCCACCATCCTCGTCACCGGCGGCGCCGGCTACATCGGCAGCCACTGCTGCGTCGAACTGCTCGCCGCCGGCCATCGCGTGGTGGTCATCGACAACCTCGCCAACAGCAGTGTCGAGGCCTTGCGGCGGGTCGAAGCTCTCGCTGGACGATCGCTGACCTTCCATCAGCTCGACCTCTGCGATGCCGCCGGCACCGCGGCGGTATTCGCCGCCGAGCAGATCGACGCCGTCATCCACTGCGCCGGGCTCAAGTCGGTGGGCGATTCGGTCAGCCAGCCGCTGGACTACTGGCGCACCAACCTCGACACCACCTTCAGCCTGGTCGACGCCATGCGCTCACAGGGCTGCCGCAACCTGGTGTTCTCGTCGTCGGCCACGGTCTACGGCGATCCCGCTCGGCTGCCGCTGACCGAGGATGCGCCGCTGTCGACCATCAACCCCTACGGCCGCACCAAGCTCGCCATCGAGGATCTCTGCCGTGACCTGGCGCGCAGCGAACCGGGTTGGCACATCGCCCTGCTGCGCTACTTCAATCCGGTCGCCGCCCACGCCAGCGGGCGCATCGGCGAGGATCCGCGCGGAACCCCCACCAACCTCATGCCCCTCGTGCTCCAGGTCGCCATCGGCCGGCGTCCCGAGGTGCTGGTCTTCGGCGGTGACTGGCCGACGCCGGACGGCACCGGTGTGCGCGACTACATCCACGTCGTCGATCTCGCCCTTGGCCATCTGATGGCGATCGCCGCCCTGCCCCGCCTGGACGGCGCGGTGGCGATCAATCTCGGCACCGGCAGCGGCGTGAGCGTGCTCGACGTCATGCACGCCGTCGCCGCCACCTCGGGTCGCCGCGTGCCGCATCGCATCGTCCCGCGCCGGCCCGGCGATGTCGCCGCCTGCTACGCCGATCCCTCCCGGGCCCGCACCCTGCTGGGCTGGAGCGCCACTCGCGACCTCGCCGTCATGTGCGCCGACGGCTGGCGCTGGCAGCAGGCCAACCCATCCGGGTATGGCGGGTGAGGACGGATCCTGGCGGGCACCGCGAGCGGCGCCCGCCCGGGCGCCATGGACAGTCCGCGCACGTCGTCCAAGCTGCGCGGTCATGACCGCCCGTCTCGCCGTCCTCCTGCTGCTGCCCATCGCCCTGCTCACCCTCGATGGCTGCCGATCGCGCGCCAAGAAACCGGTCGAGGCGCCGCCCAAGGACTACAACCGCGAGCTGGCGCCAGGACAGCACGCGCTGACCGAGGTCGATCCGCGCAGCCTGCCGCCGCTGCGCTTGACCGCGGCCAGCCGCGGCGAAGTGCGCCAGGGCATCGCCTACAGCCTGGCCTGGCTGGCCAAGCCGTCCGCGGATGCGCGCTATCCGGTCGCCGGCATCACCCGGGATCAGGTGGTGCGCAGCCTGCAGGCGATCGATCAACTGCTGGCCACGACGCCCTCGGACAGCGTGCTCGATGAAGCCATCCGCACGCGCTTCCGCGCCTTCCGCTCGGTCGGTTGCGACCAGCAGGGCACCGTGCTGTTCACCGGCTATTGCACGCCCTATTACCCGGCCAGCCGCACCCGCGATGCGCGCTTCCGCTTTCCGCTCATGCGCCGTCCCAAGGATCTCGAATCCGGCACCGGCGATGCGCTCAGCCAGCAGCGCCTGCCCGACGGCGGCCGCCGGCCGTATCCGGCCCGCGCCGAGATCGAATCGTCGGGCATGCTCACCGGCAACGAACTGATCTGGCTCGACGACGCGTTCGCCTGCTACGTCGTGCAGGTGCAGGGCAGCGCCAAGCTGCGCCTCGCCGACGGCAGCCTGGTCGAGGTCGGCTTCGACGGCACCAACAACCATCCCTACCGCTCGATCGGCAAGGAGATGATCGCCGCCGGCGTGATCCGCGCCGAGGATCTCTCGCTGGCCACGCTGCGCACCTGGTTCCGCGACCACCCGGCCGAACTGACGACGTGGACGGCCAAGAATCCGCGTTACGTCTTCTTCGCCGAGACCCGCGGTGGACCGTACGGCAGCCTCGGCCAGAAGGTCACCACCCATGTCAGCGTCGCCACCGACAAGGCGATCTTCCCGGCCGGCGCGCCGCTGATCGTCGCCACCCGCCTGGCCGGGACGACCGGCGCATCCAACCACGCCGCGCTGCGCCTCGACCAGGACGCTGGCGGCGGCATCCGCGCCGCCGGCCGCTGCGACCTCTACATGGGCGAAGGCGAACCCGCCGAGCAGGCGGCGGGGCGGCAGTACGCGGAAGGGCAGATGTACTACCTGATCCTCAAGGACTGAGGACGTGGCGACCAGGACCTATCGGGTCAAAGAGATCTTCGGTCCCACCATCCAGGGCGAAGGCCTGCACACCGGCATGCCCTGCCTGTTCGTGCGCCTGGCCGGCTGCAACGCCTGGGACGGCCGGCCGGAAACGCGCGCCGCCTCCGCCTGTCCGTACTGCGACACCGATTTCCGCGGCGGCGAGGCGCTGGCGTTGGCGGAAATCCTCTCCCGTCTGAATGCTCTGGTCGGAGCTGTGCCCGGCGCGAGCCAGGAGGCGAAGCCGACAGCGAGCCCCGGGCTGGGGGGCAGCCGCGAAGCGGCGTTGGCGGGGGGAGGCCATCCCCCCGCCCCAGCGAGCCAGGAGGCGAAGCCGACAGCGAGCGAACAAACCAGCAGCCGCGAAGCGGCGTTGGCGGGGGGAGGCCATCCCCCCGCCCCAGCGAGCCAGGAGGCGAAGCCGACAGCGAGCGAACAAACAGCCACAGCGAGCGAACAAACAGGTCTGGTGCTAACGGGAGGCGAGCCCCTGCTGCAAGCCGACGCCGCCCTGCTCGCGGCTCTCGGCGAACGTTTCGCCTGGGTCGACATCGAGACCAACGGCACCCGCGCCTGTCCGCCACGCCCTGGCAACGTCTTCATCTCGTGCAGCCCGAAGGCGCTGCGGGACGAGCCGATCGTGGTCGATCCGGACTGGTGGAAAGTGCTCATCCCCGACCAGGAGGCCTTCCTGCCCATCGCGCTGGCGGCGGGCAAACCGGTCTTCGTCCAGCCCACCTGTCCGGACGCTGGTCCGTCCGGATCGGCGTACGCGGCCAACGTGCAGCGCTGCCTCGACCTCTGCTTCGCCCATGGCTGCCGGCTGAGCGTGCAGGTGCACAAGTACCTCGGGGTGCCGTAGCCGCATTCGCAGGTACGGCCGTACGCCGCCAGGGTCACCCCGAACGCCCGAAAGCCCGAACGCCCGAAAGCTCTCTTGAGCCCCGCCCCCTCACGCTGAGCATCACCGACCATGGCGACTCTGCGCATCATCGAGGGATTCGGCGCCGGCCTGGCGCTCGAACTGACCGGCCAGCGCGTCACCATCGGGCGTGATCCCACCAACCTGATCCAGCTCGGCGATCCCAAGTCGAGCCGTTATCACGCCGAACTGCTGGCGAAAGGCGACAGCTACCAGCTCACCGACCTCGGCAGCTCGAACGGGACCTGGAACGAGCAGGGCCGCATCGACAGCCAGCCCATGCGCGGAGGCACCGTCTTCCGCATCGGCAAGACCTACCTGCGCTTCGAGGACGGTGGCAGCGCCGATCCCACCCTCACCCTGGCCGGCGACGACGGCGGCTGGGCCGATCCCGGCAACATCGAGGGCCTCGATCAACAGGGTTCGGAACTGTTCAAGCACCGCGAGATGGCCGATCCGCGCGTGCTCGAACGCGCCAACGCCTACCTCGTGCTGCTGCATCAGATCGTCCAACAGGCGCACGGCGCGCGCAGCCGCGACGAATTGTTCGAACTGCTCGACGACGCCGCCGCCGACGCCCTCGATGGCGATCGCTGCGCGGTGTTCCTGCCGACTCCCGGTGATTGGGCGCTGTGGCCGACGCATGAACGCCGGCTGCGCGCACGTTTCGGCGCCACCCCGTTCGCGCGCACCCTGCTCGCGGCGGTGCGCACGCGCAAGGAACCGCTGCTGTGCACCAGCGGGGGCGGCGACGCCGATCTCGACCCGACCAGTTCGATGGTGCAGGCCGGCGTACGCAGCGCGATGGCGGCGCCGCTGCGCATCGGCGACGAGATCCACGCTTTGCTCTACGTCGACCGCCTGGGCGGCACCGCCGGCTTCAGTCGTGCCGATCTCGAGTTCCTCGCTGCCGTCGCCAACCAGCTCGCGGTCAAGCTGCACAACATGTCGAACGTCGCCGAGCTCCAGGCCGAGGTGGTGCGCCTGCGCGCCGAACCCGCCCGCCAACCGGTGGTGGCGATGATCGGCAAGGACCCGGCGATGCAGGCGGTCGAGGAGTTCATCCGCAAGGCCGGGCCGACCATGGCACCGGTGCTGATCCTTGGCGAGAGCGGCACCGGCAAGGATCTCACTGCCCGCGCCATCCACCAGCATTCGACCCGCGCCGACCGCCCGCTCCAGGTCGTCAACTGCGCCGCCATCGCCGAATCGTTGGTCGAGGCGGCCCTGTTCGGCCAGGTCAAGGGCACTGGCGCCGGCACCGACGAGAGCCGGCCGGGCGTCTTCGAACTGGCCGACCAGGGCACGCTGTTCCTCGACGAGATCGGCGAGCTGCCCGGCCCGGTGCAGGGCAAACTGCTGCGCGCGATCGAACAGGGAGAGGTGCAACGCGTCGGCGACAACACCGTCCGTCACGTCGACGTACGGGTGATCGCCGCCACCAACCGTGATCTCAAGGCTGAGGTCGCCGGCGGCCGTTTCCGCGCCGACCTGGTGCACCGCCTCGACGTGCTGTCGGTGCTGCTGCCGCCCTTGCGCAGCCGGCCTTCCGACATCGACCTGCTGATCGACCACTTCCTCGCCGAGCAGGCCCGGCGCATGAACCAGCCGGCCAAGCGTTTCAGCCCGGAGGCGCGCGCCCTGCTGTTGCGCCATCACTGGCCTGGCAACATCCGTCAATTGCGCAACGCCATCGAGCGCGCCTTCGTGATGTCGACGGACAAGACCATCAAGCCCGGCGATCTGCCCACCGGAATCGCCGGTGCCGAGGCGCCGACGTTCAACACCCCGCTGGTCAGCCTGTCCGAGGTGGAAAAGGCGCACATCCTGCGCGTGCTCGAACACTGCGGCGGCAACAAGAAGGCCGCCGCCGAGCTGCTCGAAATCGACCGTTCGACGCTGTACGCGAAGCTGCGGCAGTACGGGGAACTGTAGGGCGTGAAGGGCGTGAAGGGCGCGAGGGCGCGCCTGCACCTCACCTCGTCCCCTCGCACCTCGCATCCTGCCGAGAAGGGCTGTCTGACGCTGCCGGTGAACTGTCGCAGCCTTGCCTTGCCGACCTGCGTGCCGGCGCCGATCATCCCGCACGCGGCCAGGACACGCGGACCTTCGCGCCCTCGCACCCTCGGACAGCGGCCATCCCGATGAAGATCATCGAACTCTTCCAACTCATGCTGAAGCACAACGCCAGCGACCTGCACCTGAAGGTCGGCGAACCGCCGATCTTCCGCATCAACGGCTCGCTCGCGCGCATGCAGAATGTGCCGCTGCTGACCGACGCCGCCGTCGAGGAGATGATGTACGCGATCATGAGCGACGCCCAGCGCGCCAAGCTCGATGCACGTGGTGGCGAGGACTTCGCGCATGCCCTGCCTGATATCGGCCGTTTCCGCTGCAACGTCTTCCGTCAGTGCGGCCACCTCTCAGCGGCCGTGCGCCGGGTCAGCCTGAACATCCCCACCTACGAAGAACTGCGCCTGCCGCCGCAGGTGGGTCGCATTGCTGAGTACGAGCAGGGCCTGGTGCTGATCGGTGGGGTTACCGGTTCGGGCAAGTCGACCTCGATCGCGGCCATCCTCCAGGACATCAACAGCAAGCGCCGCGAACACATCCTGACCATCGAGGACCCGATCGAATACCTGTTCAAGGACGACAAGGCGCTGATCAACCAGCGCGAGCTGCACATCGACGTGCACGACTTCAAGGACGCCCTGCGCGCGGCGGTGCGCGAAGATCCTGACATCATGCTCATCGGCGAGATGCGCGACGCCGAGACCTTCGAGACCGCGCTGACCGCTGCCGAGACCGGTCATCTGGTGTTCGGCACCATCCATTCGTCGGGCGCGGCGCAGACCATCGGCCGCATCCTCGATCTCTTCCCCGAGGGCAAGCACGAGCAGATCCGCACCAGCCTGGCCTTCAATCTGCGCTGCGTACTCAACCAGAAGCTGCTGCGCGGCACCACCAAGGAGTTCGCCCGCATCCCCGCCGTCGAGGTGATGTTCATCACCCCGATCATCAAGAAGCTGATCCTCGAAGGCGAGGACGCCAAGATCGCCGAGGCCCTGGCCAAGGACGTCGAGAACGGCTGCGAGAACTACAACCGCGTGCTCATCCGCCTCTACCGCGAGAAGAAGATCACCATGGATACCGCTCTCAAGGCGGCGCCCAATCCGGAGGAGCTGCGCATGCAGATGAGCGGCATCTCAGTGAGCGACGGCGGCATCATCTGAACGGCTGATCGTGCCTGGTGAGCAAGCTGCTGAACCAGCGGCCTCCTCACGCCACCCCCCGCATCCACGGCTCCACCAGGATCGCCAGCGCCAGGCAGGCGACCGCGAACGCCAGCAGCGGGAAGAAGCGGTCGGCGTAGTCCTCGCGGGTGGTCACGGTCTGGGGCGTCGGTTCGAGACCGTCGATGCGGCGGAATACCGCCTCCAGCGCGGCCGCGTCATTGGCGGCGAACGCCATGCCGTCGGCGAGCCCGGTGATCTCGTGCAGGCGAGCGAGATCGGGCATCAGGTTGCCGGCGACGCGCACCAGGCGCACGCGGCCGGTGAAGGGCTCGGGACGGGTCATGGTGCCTTGCGGATCGCCGACACCGATGCCATGGATGCGTACTCCCAGCGTGGCGGCGTGACGGGCGGCGGCCAGCGGATCGACCCAGCCCGGCAGTTCGTGGCTGTCTTTCCCGTCGGTGACCAGGATCAGCGCGCGGCCCTTGCTGCGCGGGTCCTGGAGGGCGCGCAGCGCGGTGCCCAGGCCGAGGCCGAGGTTGGTGCCGTCGCCGAGCAGGCCCTTCTCGGTGGAGCTGTCCTCGTTGCGCCGCCACAGCTCGCGCTGCTGGCGTTCGGTGCGATCAAGGAAGTCGGTGAGGGTGTGGGTGTCGTAGGTGGGCGGGCAGCTGAGCAGCGCCGATGAGGCGAAGAAGACCAGGCCGACGCGGTCGTTGGGCCGGCCGGCGACGAAGCGCTTGGCCGCGTCCATCACCGCCGCCAGACGGTCGCGGCGCACGCCGTGATCGATGATGTCGTCGACGGTCATGCTGTAGCTGAGATCGATGACCAGGATGAGATCGCGGCCATCCTGGCTGCGCGTCACCACCTCGCGGCCGTACTGCGGCCGCGCCGCCGCCAGGGCGAGCGCCGCCAGGGCGACCGCGACCAGCAGGCGCAGCAGCCACGGCCGACGACTGCGGCGCAGCGCCAATCGCGCCAGCGCGAAGCCGGCGAACTCGGAGCCGCCACGTCGCGGCCGCCACAGCAGTGGCAGGAACGCGAGCAGGCCGAACAGGAGCAGCCAGGGGGATTCGAAGCGGAAATGCATGGGGCGGCAGGCGGATGGGTCGGGGTCAGGTCGAAGCCAGGTTGGCGGCAACCGGTTTGCGGGCGGCGGCAGCCTCGGCGGCGGCGCGCAGGCGGGTTTCGACGGCTGCGGCCCAGCGACGGGTGTCGTCGGCCAGCGGGAGGACGGAGCCCGGAGGCAGATCGTCGGCGGCCCAGCGCAGGGCGTCGAGCTGGTCGAGCAGACGGACGATGGCCTGGTGCTCGTCGGCGGGCAAGACCGCGCGCAAGCGCGCCGCCAGCTCGCGGGTGGTGGCGCCAGGGCCATCGAAGCGCCAGGTAGCGCCGGCCCAGCGGCGCAGGGCGAGGCTCAGTCGGTGCCCGGCCTCCTTGCCGTCGGGGGCGGCACCGACGCTGGCGAGGTCGCGTTCGAACACCTGCCAGGGCGTGGCGGCGGGCGCGCCGTGGCGACGGCGCAGCAGCAGCGCCAGCGCGCCGCCCACCACCACCGCGGCGATCGCGTACGGCCACCAGCGACGATGCAGGGGTGCCGTCGCCTGCGCCCGCGTCCACAGCGGCCGCGGCGGCGGCAATTGCGCCGGACTGGCGCTGGCGCCGACCTGCACCACCACCTGCGCGGCCTGGACGCCGACCTCGCCCGACGCCCCCGCCACGGTGAACACCGGCCGCGGCAGCACCCAGGCTCCGCTGCGCCGTGCCAGCACGGTCAGCGTCACGCTGCGACGCTCCTCCTGGCCGGTGCTGGTGGCGCGCACCGGCGGAAAGGCGATCACCAGTTCGTCGGCGAACAGTGCCGCGAGATCAGGCTCCGCGCGCGGCGTCCAGCCCTTCGGCCAACGCCAGAGGATGGCGATGGCGACCTCCTTGCCGACCTCGACCGCCGCCGGCGTCGCGGTCATCTCGATGGCGACCGGATCGGGCTCGGCGGCGGCGAGCACGCTGGCGAGCGCCACCAGGAGCGCGCTCCAGCGCCGGGGACGGCGAACGGCACGGCGCCAGCAGGCGACCGGCGACGGTGTCCGACCGCGGGGAATGCACACTCCGCACTCCGCGCTCCACGCGGTGGCAACGATCATGCCCGCACCGTGCGCCGGCGTTCACGGAAGAAGCGCTGCAGCGCGGTGGCCGCCGGCTGGGTCGTCGACAGCTCGACCAAGTCGCAGCCGTTGGCGCGGAAGAGGCCGGCGACGCGTTCGCGCTGAGCAGCGTAGGCGTCGGCATAGCGCGCACGGGCGCGCGGCGAGTTGGCGATCACCACCTCGCTCTCGCCTTCGGGGTCGAGCAGCGCCAGCGGGGCGCGCCCGGCAGGCAGGGTGGCCTCGGCGGGATCGGCGACGCGCAGTCCGACCACATCGTGACGGCGACCGGCACGCGCCAGGGCGCGGGCGAAGGCCATATCGAGATCGAGGAAGTCGCTGACCAGGAAGCACACTGCGCGCTTCTTGCACACCGTCGCCAGTTCATCGAGGGCGCCGGCGAGATCGGTGCGCCGCGTGGTCGCCCCGCTCGCCAGGACTTCGCGCAGCAGGCGCATGACATGACTGCGCCCCTTGCGCGCGGGCAGGTGCAGTTCGGTGCGGTCGGTGAAGGCGACCAGGCCGATGCGGTCGTGGTTGCGCAGGGCGATGATCGCCACCACCGCGGCGGCCTCGGCGGCCAGCGCCAGCTTGGTGCGCGGCGAGACACCAGGGATGGCGCCGAAGCGCATCGAGCCGGAGACGTCGACCAGCAGCATGGTGGTGAGCTCGCGCTCTTCGCGGAAGACCTTGATGTAGGGCCGGCCGGCGCGGGCGGTGACATTCCAATCGATTAGGCGGACATCGTCGCCGGCGGTGTACTCGCGTACTTCGTCGAATTCGAGGCCGAGCCCGCGGAAGGCCGATCGATAGCGCCCGGCGCTCAGCGCCGAGACCAGACGCTTGGTGCGCAGCTCGATCCGGCGGACCTGGCGCAGCAGGTCGGCGAGACCGGCAGCGTCCGTCGGCGTGCCGTCACTGGCGGCGCGGAGGTCGCTCATCGTCCGGCGCAGCGCCCGGCATCCGCCACGGTGGCCATCAGGGCACCGCCACGTGTTCGAGCAGCCGCGCCACCAGTCCGTCGGCGGCGACCTCTTCGGCTTCAGCCTCGTAGCTGGGTTGGATGCGGTGGCGCAGGACGTCGGGGGCGATGGCTTTGACGTCTTGCGGGGTGACGAAGGCGCGACCTTCGAGAAAGGCCTGCGCCCGCCCGGCCTGGGCCAGGGCGATCACTGCGCGCGGGCTGGCGCCGTATTCGATCAGACCGTCGAGCCCGGCGATGCCGGCAGCCTTGGGATCGCGCGAGGCGCGCACCAGGGCGACGCAGTAGTCCTTGAGGCGATCGTCCATGTGCACCTGATCGAGGGCGGCCTGCGCGCGCGCCACCGCTGCCGGGTCGAGCACGGCGCGCACCGTCGGCTGGTCACGGATCATGGCACGGTCGAGGATCTGGCGTTCCTCGACCGCGGTCGGATAGCCCACCGCCACCTTCATCAGGAAGCGGTCGGTCTGCGCCTCGGGCAGCGGGTAGGTGCCCTCCTGCTCGATCGGATTCTGCGTCGCCAGCACCAGAAACGGCCGCGGCAGCGCGAAGGATTCGCCACCGATGGTGACTTGGCGCTCCTGCATCGCTTCGAGCAGCGCCGACTGCACCTTTGCCGGAGCGCGGTTGATCTCGTCGGCGAGCACGATCTGGGCGAAGATCGGACCCTTGCGGGTGGTGAAGACGCCGGCCTCGTAGATGCGCGTAACGATGATGTCGGCGGGCAGCAGGTCGGGAGTGAACTGGATGCGGCTGAAGGTGGCGTCGAGACAGCGCGCCAGGGTGCGCACCACCGTGGTCTTGGCCAGGCCGGGCAGACCTTCGAGCAGGAGGTGGCCGTCGCAGAGCAGGCCGATGAGCAGGCGGCGGACCAGTTCGCGTTGACCGACCAGGATCTTGGCGATCTCGACCTCGACCAGGCGGACGGCCTGCGACTGTTCGGCGATCACGGCGGCGGGCTGGGGGGCGGTCGACATCGCGGTGGATCTCCGGCCCGAGACGTTGGAGGCCGCCGGGGCTTTCGCAACGCGCCGGCGTTGGCAGCCGTGGTCGCGTCGCATTGACCACGATCCGTGGCCGCCATCACCGCCCGGCGAACCCGCGCAGGCTGCTGGTCCAGCCGCCTGCTCGCGGCGGTGATGACTATTCCAGCCCGCGCGCCATGCGGAATTCGCGGTACGGCCCCTTCCAGTCGGTGAGGCCGGCGGGGTCGTCCATGACCAGGACGCGGGTGGCGAGATCGTCGACGAATTCGCGGTCGTGGCTGACGAAGACCAGGGTGCCGGGGAACTCCTCGAGCGCCTCCTGCAGCGCCTCGATCGACTCCAGATCGAGGTGGCTGGTGGGTTCATCGAGGATGACCACGTTGGCCTCCTGGAGCATGATCATCGACAGCAGGCAGCGCACCTTCTCGCCGCCGGAAAGCACGCCGACCTGCTTCTTGGCGTCGTCGCCGGAGAACAGCATGCGCCCGAGCATCGAGCGCATGTTGTTGATGTCCTGGTTGTCGGTGAACTGGCGGATCCATTCCAGGATGGTGAGTTCGCCGTTGGGGAAGAGCCCGCTGCCATCCTGCGGGAAGTAGCTGCGCTTGGTGGTCTGACCCCAGGCGACGGTGCCGGCGGTGGGCGCGAGATCCTGCATCATCAGGCGGATGATCGAGGTCTTGCCGATGCCGTTGCGTCCGACGATGGCCATGCGGTCGCCACGGTCGAGGCGCAGGCTGAGCTTGCTGCAGATGGTCGGTCCACCGACGTGGGTGCAGGCGACGTTGGTGAACGACAGCACGTCCTGCCCGGACGGCTTGCCCTGTTTGAAGAGCAGGCGCGGGGCCACCCGCGACGAGGGCATCACCCGCTGCGTCGACAGCGCGTCGATCATCTTCACCCGGCTGGTCGCCTGCTTCGAACGCGCGGCGTTGGATTTGAAGCGCTCGACGAACAGCTTCAGTTTGGCCACCTGGCGTTCGACGCGTCCCGCCTCCTTGCTGCGCTGGGCGCGCGCGAGCTGCTCCTGGGCGACGTAGACGTCGTAGCTGCCGGCGAAACCGCGGATGGTCTTGAAGTCGACGTCGTTGGTGTGGGTGCAGACGCGATTGAGGAAATGGCGATCGTGGCTGACCACGATCACGCAGCCCTCGTAGTCGGCGAGGAAGTTCTCCAGCCAGACGATGGCCGGCATGTCGAGGTTGTTGGTCGGTTCGTCGAGCAGCAGCAGGTCGGGCTTGGAGAACAGCGCCTGCGCCAGCAGCACGCGCACCTTGAGCGCCTGATCGATGTCGCGCATCGCCTTGACGTGCAGCGCGGTGGCGACGCCGATGTCGGTGAGCACCTGCGCCGCCGCGGTCTCCTGGCTGTAGCCGTCGCGGGCCTCGAACTCCTCCTGCAGGCGCCCCAGCCGCTGACCGTCGGCGTCGCTGAAGTCGCCCTTGGCATAGAGCGCGTCCATCTGCTGCTGGATGCGCCAGACCTCGGCATAGCCCTGGAGGGCGACGTCGATCACGCGCTGGTCGTCGTAGCCCGAAATGTCCTGACGCAGCACGCCGAAGCGCTTGCCGGGATCGAGGGCGATGGTGCCGGTGGTGGGCTCCAACTCGCGCGACAGGATCTTCAGGAAGGTCGATTTGCCGGTGCCGTTGGCGCCGATCAGCCCATAGCAGTTGCCGGCGGTGTAGCGCAGCGAGACGTGCTCGAAGAGCACCTTCTGGCCGAAGGCCATGCTCACATCGGTGGTGCTGATCATGCGGCGGGCCTCACGCGCGGCGCACCCTAGGTAGCTGTCCGGGGTGCGCAATCGCGCTCGCTCGCAGAGATCGCCGGCGTCGGCATCCCGGCGCGTGCCGCGCAGGCTGCCGGTGCCGGCGCCTTGTCGCCGGTGGGGGCGCGGGTAAGCCCTCCGCCATGCCTGATCATGTCCAGATCCGCATCATCAGCCTGATCGAGGAGGCGCAGAACAGCTTCGAACAACTCGAGACGCTGGCCAACCGCTTCCTGCGCGAGATCACCGCTGATCGCGTCGACGCCGTCGATCTCAAGAGCCTGGAACGGGACTTCATGGCCGAGGACAACGAGATGACCAGCGAGATGGACCACGTTGTCTACATCCGCTACCGCACCGACCGCAGCGCGGACTAGCGGGCTGCTGATTCAGGGGGCCTGCGGCGCCGCCGGCGTTCGCTGCCGGCTATTCGCGACCACCGCCGGTGAGAGCCGTGCCGGCGGCATTGACGCCTCCGTCGGTCTCGATGATGAACGCATCGGTGACCGGACCCGCTCGGCGCGGAGTGAACTCGATGGTGACGGTGAGCTGGCCGTTGGCGGGGATGGTCACCGGCATGGCCGGGCTGGCGAGGCGGAAGAAGGTGCCATTGGTATAGGTGCGTCCGCGCAGGGTGAGCGTCTGGGCTGAACGGTTGTTGATGATGAAATAGCGCCGTTCGGTCTGGCCGATGCGCACCGGACCGAAATCCATGGGCTTGCCGTCAGTCAGATTTCCGCCGTGGATGTACAGGGCGCCACGGGTGATCTGGGCGCGGCCGGTTCCACGCAGGCTGACCGTGCTACCGACCACTTCGCGATCGCTGCGCGGCTCGGCCGTCGCGGTGACCGTGCCCTCGCTGGTGGGCGTGAAGCCGACGTGAGCGGTCATGGTCTGTTTCGGACGCAGCAACTCACCTGGGGGGACGGCGACGAAGGCGAAAGCCGTGCTGGCGCTGTCCAGGGCGATGCGGTCGACGCGCAGGGCGGTCGCGGCCTCGTTGGTCCAGGTCATGGTCTTTGGGGTGGCCGTCGTTCCGACGTAGACCTCACCGAAGTCGACAGCGCTGCGGTCGACACGGATCTGACCGCGATCGCCGCAACCGGCCAGCAGGACGGCCGCCATCCAGGTGGCGACGAAGACCGCCGAACAGGTTGCACCCGGGCGACCTTGGCAGCGGGGTGGAAGGGCTGGGCCGTAGGACGTTGGCATGCGCAAGGCTCCTCCGCCGTCGCGGGTGGGGCAACGCTAGGCACCTGCCAGCGGCGAGCAAAGCCAGACCCGACCAGATCGCTGGCAGCGTGCCGCTCCGTTCAAACGCCGGGCACGCAGCGCGGACGGATGCCAGTCACGGCACGGACGGCGGGCGGCCGCTCAGCGCAGCCCGGCCAGGGCCGCGCGCAGCAGTTGTTCGCCGGTAAGCCCATGCCCCGCGACCTTGGCCAGGGCGTCGGCCGCCTCCTTGCTGGAAAAGCCGAGCACGATCAGGGCGCGATGCGCTTCGGCGATGGCGGCGGCGACCGGGGTGCTGGCGGCGGCGGCTGACGCCAACGGCGCCGGGATGCGCTCGACCTTGTCAGCGAGTTCGAGGGCGATGCGCTCGGCGCTCTTGGGACCGATCCCCTTGACCTTGCGCAGGGCGGCGACGTCCTTGGTGAGCAGGATCTGGCGCAAGGCGGTGACGTCATAGGCCGAGAGCACGGCCATGGCCGCGCCGGAACCGACCTGCTGCACCGAGGTCAGCAGATCGAAGGCGACGCGTTCGGCGGCGTCCGAGAATCCGAACAGTTGCAGGTCGTCCTCGCGCACCACCAAGCGCACGAACACCGTCACCGTGCTGCCATCCAGGGCTAGCCGACGCCGGCACTGCTCGCTGATGCGCAGCGCGTAGCCGACGCCGTGGACGTCGAGGCTGAGCAGTCGCGCGCTGTCGATGGCCGCCACCGTGCCGCGCAGGAAGTCGTACATGGGTGGACACGATGCGCGTCGTCGAGCCGGCTCCAGCGCGGCTCCGCGCCGGGGGCTGATCCGCTCCGCCACAGCCGGTCAGAGTCGCTGCTAGACAGCTTTGCCCATCCCCCTATGGTTCGCCCCGGCGCGCGGGCATAGCTCAATTGGCTAGAGCGACAGCTTGCCATGCTGTAGGTTGACGGTTCGAGTCCGTTTGCCCGCTCCACTTATAACCCTCGGTGAAAACCGGGGGTTATGTTTTTCCCTGGCGTCGCCGATGGGTGTCCGATCGGCTGCGCGGTGCAACTACGGTGCAACAAGACTGCATGAAAGCCGCGGCTCCGGTTCCGCGCCGGTTCCGGCGCATCGCGTCATGCCTGCTGGCGCTAGCCTTGTCGAGCCGGCCCATCACCATCCGCGCCATGATTTTTCGCGCTCTGCTTCTCGGCGTGGTCGTGATCACTGCCAGCGCTGGTGAGGCCGAGCCGGACATCCCGGACCCGTACGGGCTGGGCAAGCGGCTGGCACTGATGGCGCACCTGCGCGAAGAGATGAAGCGCGACCCGCCGCCCGGCGCGACCTATGAGGATCTGTTGACGATGTACCGCGCGGCCACCGCTGGACCGACAGTGAAGCCAGAGGACGAAGCGCGGGCGGTGGCGGAGTGGCGGGCCAGGACCGAGGCCGCGCGTCTGGCGGCTGAGGCCAAGCAGCTCGCGGAGTGGAAGGCGGCGGCGGCCAAGCTTGCAGCCGAACACGCGGTGGCAGCGGAGCAGATAGCGGAGGCAAACGCGCGCGCTAAGGAGCGCAACACAAAGGCCAAGGAGGAGGAGGAGGCCAAGCGCGAGGCCGAGCGCCAGGCGCGGATAGAGTTCAACCGCCAATGGCAAGAGGCAGAAGACCGGCGCAAAGCAGAGAAGGAAAAGGAGCGCCAGGCAGCGACCGCCGCGATGCGCGCCGGGATGGAACTCGCCAAGGTCGTGAACGCCAAGATCGACAAAGAGGACGCCAGCGCCTTCGCTGATTTCATGGAGCGACACTGGTTGACGCCGGCAACCATTCAGCGGATCGACTGGAAGCCGGTGTTCCGCGATGATCACAGGCGCATCTGCTTCGCCGTGTTCGATTCGCAGAACGTGGGCGGCGCAACGGTCAGAACCCGAGCGCTGTTCTGCTACGCCAACGACCTTGACGGATCGTCATGGATTCAGACGAGCGACCGCGTGTGGCTACAGAATTGCTCGGACCCGCCCAAGGACGATGAGATAGAGCACGCCATCGCCACCGGGTTCCCTGACCTCACCAAGGCGAACGCTGAGATCCGCGCCAAGCGACCGCCGCCAACCGCAAAGCCGTGAGCCGGAACCATCAGGCCGAACGATCGGCATCCCTCGTCAGTTGAGGGCCGCCGTCGTCAGGAAGCGGTAGCGGTGGCCCGATGACCAATGGCGAAGGGACGGCCACCGTCTCCACTTCGACCGCGATTGCCTTGAGCTTGGGGTAGACATAGCCGGCCAACTCCGAGGCGGCGCGGCAGCGTACCCCAACGTCCACCGCTTCGTCTTTGGCCAGGGTGGCGAGGATGGTCAGCGGGTCGACGCCCAACCGACGCAGACGCTGCGCGGCGAGCGCGCTGCGCTTGTTGGGTGTGCCGGCAGTCCGGCCGCCAGTCTTCCGGCCATGGGGCATTACCTACTCCAGCCTACTTTAGATGGGCGGCTCGAACGTGCAGAGTATGGGACTTGATCGTCTCCGCTGCCGTGGGCCGCGCTGGTTCGGGAAAAGTCCGACAAGTCCGACACAACTCACGGTCAGCCCGCCTTTCTGTCGGTTGTGTCGGACTTTTCCGGCCGCGGCAGAGCCTCGGGGTGGATGTCGTACCGCGCTGCTTGTCGGCCGGGCCGGCTTCTCTCCGACGGCACGGTCCGCACCACGTCGGCGTCGATGAGCACGCCCAGCACCGGGCCGAACGCTTCCATGTCAGGTACCGCGCTGTCTTCGACCAGGCGGAACAGATCGCGCGCGGTCATGGTGCCCAGTCCTCGCCGTCCGATCGCGCGCAGCAGCCGCCGAGCATGGTGCAGCTCCGGAGGTTCGACAGCGCCGGCGATGGAGGCATGGAAATGGCCGGCCAAGTAGGGGAGCCACGCGGCGGCGGCGGTCATCGTCTCCGCCGATACCTCGGCGCCATCGTCGGCCAGCAGGTGCATGGACAGGGCGATGCGGAACAGGTTCCCGCGCAACTTGCCCGACCAGCCAAAGCCGTCGGCCAGGTCGCCGCCCTCGCACATGCGCTGCCCCACGTCCTTGTAGAGGGCGCGTGCCACGTCCACCGCACCCGGTGACAGGCGTACCACGGCTGGCTCGCCAGCACGCCGGACAAGCCCGTCGGCACCTTCGGCGATGGCGCCCGGCCTTGGCAGGGCGAGCATCCGGCGGATGGCTTGGTCCCATTGCGTGTCCAGCGGGGCCGGCACCTCTGGCGGCGCCCAGCGTTCACCACCAACGTGCGATGGGGGGCGCACCACCAGGAAGCGGGCGAGGAAGCCGCGCGCCACCGCCTCGTTCGCTGCAAGCACGGACGTCAGCACCGCCGGCTGGACGGCGAGGATGCAGGCCAGCAGCGGGCGCGGGATGGACACCGGGTCCCTGCCCTTGCGGATGATGGTGGCCGGCGTCCCGCTGTATCCCTTGTTGGCCAGCTCGACGCGCGCGCCGTCGTCGGCGTAGCGGCCGAGCAAGGCGGCGATGGCGGCACCTTCGTCATCGACCAATCCGGCGGGGCCGCCGTTGCGCTGCATCACGTCCGCCAACGCTTCGGGCGTGGTGTCGGTCACGGTCAGGGCCGGCGCGTTCAAGTCGGGCCAGTCGGCCAGTTCCGCAGCGAGCGGGTCCATTTCGGCGCGCAAAGCCGCCGCATCCAGGCCATCGGCCTTGGCGAGGTCGTTGGTGATGCGATCCATCCGGCGCTCCGCGGCTCTGCGCTTGGCGCGGTACTGCGCGAGCGGCGCGCGCAGTCGCTGCGCCTCGTCGGCTTCCCACTCGCGCAGCGGCCGGACGGCGGCGGTGAACACTGGCGACTTGCGCTCCGAGGGTGGTGCGAGGGCCAGCAGCCACAGCGGTGCCGGCTCGCGGTAGCCAGGCCATGGTTCAATCTCCACGGCGCCGGCTGCCGCAAGCGAGGCCGTCGCCAGGCCAAGCAGCGCCGGCCAGTCGTCGGCCACGCCGATGCTGTCGGCGACGGCAGCGCCCCATTCGGCAAACCAATCAAGTCCGTCCGGAAGCATGGCAGCCGCATTGAAGGGCGGCGCGGTCGAGACGCGACCAAGCGGCACCAGCGCAGGCCAGGGATCGCCGGTCGCATCGCTCGCGGGCTCGACAGCGGGAAGGCTTGCCGCCTCGGCAGCCGCCAGCGTGGCGGTGAATCGCTCCACGTCAGGGTCGGCAACCCACACGTCGGCCGGGTCCTTCGCCGGCAAGGACACGATACGCAGGCGGTCGCGTAGCGGCGAGGCGCGCAGTGCAGCGGCCAGCGTGGCCCCGGCAGCGTCGGGTTCCTGGACGGCGTAGATCGTCGTCATCGGCGGCAGCAGGGCCGCCCACTCATCGCGCCACATGGATGCGCCGGGAATGCCGAGCGCGGCGACGCCGGCGTGCCACAGGCACCAACAATCGGACTCGCCTTCGACCAGCCACAGCGCCACCGCGTCGCCGGCCAGCCGGTCCAGCCCGTAGAGCGTCGGCGTGTCGCCGCGGCGCCAGCTCGACCCGAGCTTGGCCGAGAGGTCAGAGCGGAAGCGGGCGGCCACGATGTCCCCGGCGCGATCGGCATAGGCGATCACGACGGACGCAGGCAGCGCCTGGCGGTCGCCGTCTGCGGCGCACGCCGGCAGCTCGCGCAGGCCGAGCTTGCGGAGGAATGCCGCCGGCAGGCGCTTGGCCTGCGCCAGGGCGTCGAGGGTGCAGCCACGGCCGCGCGCTTCGCCGGATGCCTCGCGGCGTTTCCATTCCGCGACCGCGCCGTAGGTAGGACGCCGGATGCTGAGGCGAGGGTCGTGCGCATGCATGCCGAGATGGTGCGCCAGCCAACGCAGCGCCTCGCGGAAATCGCAGCCCGTGACCAAGCACACCAGGGCGAAGAGGTCGCCGCTCTCGCAGGTCGCGAAGTCGTAGAAGCATCCCGCGCGGTCGCCCTCCAACGCGATGGAGAAGGAGCCCAGGTGCGTGTCGGTGCGGCCAGGATGAAGGCACCACCACTCCTTGCCGCGCTGCACGCCATCGGGCAAGAGCGCGGCGATGATGTCGGGCTCGCGGCCGGCCATGGCGGCACGCACCACGTCCGCGTCGATTCGTGGTTGGCCGTTCGGGCGATGCGCGTTAGGGTTGCGAGCGTTCAGCATGGGAGATGTCCATGGTGGGCAGTTGGCGGCCGGGGGCGTTGCAACGCTGCCCGGTCGCGGTGTTTTCAGGGGGAAGCGGGACGCGCCGGATGGACCGTGCGGCGCCGGACTGTGCCAGGTTCGCCGCGCGCGATTTCCGACAGGGCGTCACGTAAGCCGCACGCTGGACACGCACGCACGGCGCAGGCGGCCAGGTGATGCTCGGCAACGACGGTGCCGCAGGTGCAGCGCCAGTAGTCGGGCCGCTCGGCGGCGGTCGCAGCAGGCGCGCTCATCGGTCCGCCTTCGATGCCCAGGCGTCCACGTCGCCGGCCCGGATTCGCCAGCATCCACGCGATCCACGGTCGGAGTCGAATGCACCCGGCAGCTTGCCGCTGCGTAACGCGGCAAGCACATCTGCGCGGCGCCGGCGCGCGCGGCGTGCGGCTTGGACCAGGGACAGCATGGCGGTGGCGTCGGCCGTGAGCGTCAGGGCACGACGGGCACCAAGCTCGGCAGCCTCGGCGAGCATGTCGCGGAGTTGGTCGCCGGTCAGGATGGCAATGGGCGCAACGCTCATGGCGTCGCTTTCGCATCAGTCGCGGCCGTCGCCGCACCTACGCTGCTGGCGTCATGCGCCGTCGCCAGCAGCCGTTGCACCTCGCCTTTCGGGATTCGGAACCGACCGCGGCGTCCGACACGCCAGCAGCGCACATCGCCGCGCTTGCAGCAGGCCGTGAGGGTCGCAGGGCGAAGCCCGAGCCGGTGCGCAGCGTCGCCAACGTAGAGGGAGGGTTCCGGTGGGTTGTGCATCGTGACACCAGGGGGAGGAGGCGGCCGAAGCCGCCGATTCACTCCCGCCCAAGGTGTCCACCCCGGTTGCCCCTGCGCCGGGGCTGCGGCTCGTCCGTTTGCCTGACCACGCTGTCCAGCGCAGTCACCGCAGCGGAGGAGGGCTAGGCATCACGTTCACGTGTGCCTGCCGACGACTGACATTTCTGGCGCTTCCGGCGGTATCCACCGCCGGCGCTGGTCGTCTCGGGCAAGATAAGTCGGCCCAGAGCGGCGTCTATGCCCAATCGCCGCTTACGTCGTTTGCGCCGTCACCTTCTCAACCCTTGGCCTTGGCGACCTGAGCCGGCGGCGCGCGCCGCAGGAACAACTCACCTTCCGTCCACCCCTCGGCACGCACCGCATCGCGGAACTCATCGGCGCCGGCGCTGTAGTGCTTGCTGGTCTGCGTCGAGCTATGGCCAAGCCGGTCCATGGTCAGGAACGACGACAGCCCGGTTGCCACCAGCAAGCTGGCGTGGCTGTGCCGGATGGCGTGAACGCTGCGCCCGTTCGGCTCAATGCCGATCCGCTCCAGGTACGCCTGCATCCGCTCATTCGTCGCGTCGCTGGTGAGCCCGGCGATCCCAGGCGGCAGGATGGTGGCCGAGCCGACGCCGGGCGCCGCTTCCAGCACCGCGCGCAGCTCGGCCTGGATCGTCGCGCGCAGGTCCGCGTTGGCCTTCATCAACTCGGCCGGGATGCGCAGCTTGCCGGCTGACCAATCGACCATGGCCCAGGTGATGCTGCGCAGCGTCTCGGACCGGGCGCCGGTGTAGACGGCCAGCATGGCGAACGGCCACCACGGGTCCGCGCGGTGCGCTTCGCTCACCATCTCGCGCAGCTCGGCCAGGGTGTACACGGGCCGGTGCCGGCGGGACTCATCGAAGCGGTCGACGGCCAGGAAGGGATTGGCTACCACCAGCCGCCGGCGCACGCCGAACGCGGCGACGCTGCGCAGGATGGCCAGGTGATGGTTGCGCACGCGCGCGCTGGCCGGTGTCGCGGAGCGTTGCCCCGGCCGCTGGGCGGTCAGCCGTCCGAGCCAGCGCTGGCAGCGCGCCGGCAAGGTCCGGTCCGACAGGTCATCAAGCCCGGCCTCGCCGGCCTTGGCGACGGTCCAGCGGATCGCCTGGAGGTGGCCGGCGCTGCGGCCCAATTGCTCGCGGGTCGCCAGGAATTGCTCGGCCACCGTGCGCAGGCTGGCCACCGCCGCCGAATCGAGCCCGAGCCCGAACCGCTGCGCCTGCGCCTTCGCCCAGGCATCACCGGCCGCGCAGCCGGGCTGGCGCCGGCCTTCGTCGTCCGGTCCGTTGTCGAAGGCCTTGGAGCGGTACCGCTCGGCGGCGGAGTCCCAGGCGCGGTAGAGCCAGCGGCTACCCTCGCGCTTGCCCTTCATCGCGTGCTGGTCACGGACGACGATGCCGTCCCGGTTGCGCTTGGCCGATCGCTGTTTGGGCATGGCTGAAAATAGTACGGTGCAACTACGGTGCAACTACTCTGCGCGTACCCGCCGGTTCCTGGTGGATAAAGTAGCTGAAAAATACGGCGTTTCTCGTTCCTGCCCGGGTCAACCTACAGCTTGCCATGCTGTAGGTTGACGGTTCGAGTCCGTTTGCCCGCTCCACTCGAAAACCCCGGTGAAAGCCGGGGTTTTCGGCTTTGTGGCGGGTGCCATCGCAGTTCGCGATGGCGTCGGGTTGGGTCCGGTAATCGGCGGGAGAGCACCCGACACCAGCGGTGATCTCGTGCTGGCTGGCACCTGACGGTCTTGCCAGGCAAGTGCCGGGACTACACTCCCCGCCCCATGTCGCGGTTTGCACGGTTCTCGCTGAATGCCTGCCTGGCGCTGATCGCGCTGGTGCTCTCGGGGCTGAGCGGGTTGCGCGCCGCCGGGCCGGAGCCGGGCGATGGTGCGCCCGACCGACCGGCTCCGGCAACCGTCGATATCGCCGTGTCGGCCCTGCCTGTGGATCCGTTCCGGCCTGATTCGCTGCTCGCCAACCTGCCGGCCCCGGCGCCAGCCGGGTTGACGACAGCGTGGGCGACGGTGCGGGCACTGGGCCCGCGGGTGGACGATCCGGTCCGTCCGGCGCCGGGTTGCCGGCGCGGCGCTGCCGGCGGTCCACGCGCGCCATAGCCGGCGCCGACTCCACGCGTATCGCCCGTCCGGGCGCAGCGACCAGCGCCGTCGGCGCGGTCCGCCCGGTCACGTCATCCCCGCGCACTGCTGTGCGCCCCTCAGGGAAACCTCCATGCACCGCTTCATCATCCTGACCGCCGCCATCACCGTCCTCGCCGCCGGCGAAGGGGCTTCCGGCAGCGGCACCGCCGATCCCGGCGCTCCCGGTGCCCCCCCGGCCTCGGGTGGCGGCGGCAGCATGCTGACCAGCATGCTGCCCATCCTCATCCTGTTCGTGGTGGTGATGTGGTTCATGACCCGATCGCAGCGCCGCGATGAGGCCAAACGCAAGGCGCTGATCGCCTCCATCAAGCGCGGCGATCAGGTGGTCACCATCGGCGGCCTGCACGGTGAGGTGGTAGCGGTGGGCGAAGGGACGGTCGACGTGCGCGCGCTGCCCGGCGACACCGTGCTGCGCTTCAACAAAGGTGCGGTCAGCAACGTCAACGTCGATGCCGCCACGGCCGTGAAGGAGAAGTGATGCGCCGCCTCGCCGTCCTCGCCGTCCTGGTCAGCACCGGCGTCATCGTCGGCCTGTGCACCGAGTCCGTGGCCGACATCTGCGCCGGCACCGCTGGCCTGGGTTTCCTGTGGGGCCTGGTGCTGATCGCCGCCGCCGCCGGCATCGCCTGGGCCGGACATCACCTCGGCGCCGAGACCCGGCGCGTGGTGATGTTCATGGGCGTGGTGACCGCCACGCTCATCCTGCTCTTCCTGCACAACAAGAAGCTGGTCGGCGAACGCGCCCAGGATCTGCGCGCCGAGGTGCGTTCGGACGAGTCGGCGCTGACCTTCCGGGTCGCTTTCAAGGATCTCGCCGGGCGCCCGGTCGAACAGATCGGTGACCAGCGCGATGCGCTGCTGCGCACGCTCAAGGGCGACGACGAACGCGCCGAGATCGCCGTCAAGTCCGTGGGTGAACCGCTGTCCTCGCATGAGATCCCGGTCACCCTCGCGTCCGCCAAGGACGCCGCCGCGCTGCGCAGCCGGCTCATCCATGCCGCCTTCAAACGCAAGAATCCGCCCCGTCCGCTGTTCGACATCACCCAGGGCATCGACCTGCAGGGCGGCGTCGAGTTCATCTGCCAACTCTACAAGGACGGTGTGCGCCGGGAGGCCGACAGCGAGGTCGTGGCCATCCTGCGTACGCGTCTGGATGAACGCGGCCTGACCGAGCCGACGGTCTCGCGGCTGTCCAATGGCGACGTGCAGGTGGTCATCCCCGGCGGTACCGCCGCCGACGCCGCGCGCACCCGCCGCGTGCTTGAGACCACCGGCCGTCTGGAGTTCCGCGAGGTGCTGCGCACCTTCCCCAACCAGGAATACCCGAGCACCAAACCGGGCGATGAGAAGTGCGCGGTGATCGCCAAGCCCGATGGCACCTACAAGCTGGCGCCAGGTGTCGGCATCAGGGGCGACATGGCCGCCGCCGACCGTTCAAAGGACCCCGATTTCGTGCCCCAGCGCTGGTATCACCTCGGGCCGGCGGCGCTGTCCGGGCGCGATGTCGCCGATGCCGGACGCACCATCCACCAGGGCAAGGACGCGGTGTCGATCACCTTCACCGCCTCGGGCGCGACCAAGAACCTGGCGTTCACCAGCGCACTGAAGGCCAAGCGCGATGCCGACCCGCGCAACGAGGACACCGGCCGCCTGGCCATCGTCTTCGACGACCGCGTCGAATCGGCGCCGGTGGTCCGCGAACCAAGCAGCGTGCAATGCGTGATCTCGGGCCAGTTCACGCCTGACGAGATCGACAGCCTGCGTTCGGCTCTGCGCGGCGGCGCGTTGGCGGTCACCCCGGTGGTGATCAGCGAACGCCATGTCGGCGCCACGCTCGGTGCCGACACCGTGCGCCGCACCTACCTGACCATGCTCGGCGCCTTCATCGGCATCCTGGTGTTCATGGCGGTCTACTACCGCCGGCTCGGTCTGGTCGCGGTGTGCTGCCTGCTCACCTGCGGTGCCCTGACCTGGACCACGCTGTCGATCTTCGGCGCCACCATCACCCTGCCTGGCCTGGCCGGCCTGCTGCTGTCCATCGCCATGTCGATGGACACCAACGTGCTGATCTACGAACGCATCCGCGAGGAACTGAAGAAGGGTCTCGACCTGCGCGACGCGGTGGCGGGCGGCTACAACGGCGCCTTCTGGGCGATCTTCGACTCCAACATGACCACGGTGGTCGCCGGCATGATCCTCTACTTCGTCGGCAGCGGCACGGTTAAGGGCTTCGGTCTGACCCTCAGCCTGGGCGTGGCGATCAGCATGTTCTCGGGGCTGTACCTCGGCCGCCTGCTCACCGATCTCGTCTGCCGCGGCCGACTGACGGTGTCGATGGCCAACCTGGTCCCGGAATGGCGGCTGCCCTACATCGGCTGGCGCAAGATCAGCTACACGCTGTCGATCATCACCGGCGTGCTCGGCGTCGGCTGGTTCGCCTTCGGTCACCAGATCACCGGCGGCCGCTTCAACGACAACTTCGACATCGACTTCACCGGCGGCAACCAGGTGCAGGTCCTGCTCTCGGAAGCGCAGACCAGCGATCAGGTGCACGCGGCGCTGGACGCCGCCTTCGCCAAGGACCCGGTCGGGAACGATCTGCTCAAACCCCAGGAACTGGCGCCGCCATCCGCCTACTACGCCACGATCACCAGCGGCGGAGCCAGCCGGCAGTGGGTGTTCCGAGGTCGCGACGTCAAGGCCGCCCAGCTCGAAGGCGAGCGCGAGGCGTTGGAGAACGAGCGCGGTGAACTGCAGCGCGACATCGATGAATTGCGCGAACAGAAAGGCATGGAGACCCAGCTCAAGGAACCGCTCAAGCGCCTGGAGACACTCAAGACCGGGATCGAGTCCCTGCAGAAGAGCATCGCCGAGCGCACCACCGACTTCCGTCGGCAGATCGCCGGCGCCTTCGCCGGCAAAGTGCCCGAGGAAGGCAGCGAGGTTCTGGGCGCGCAGTGGCAGGATGCCACCGTCACCCTGCGCCTGGCCACCCTCGATGCGCCCAGCCAGGCGCAGGCCGACGCGGTGCGCGAAACGCTGCGCCGCAACGACGAGATCGCCACCCTCACCGTCCGTGCGCTGAGCGTGCCGCAGGCCGGCCTGGAGATCCAGGCCACCTACCGCCAGCGGCCCGGCCCGGCAGCGGGGTGGACCAACCCCGATCCGGCAGCCAGGCGCCTGCTCCTGCTGCTGGCGCCACCCGCAGCCCCGGCCGAGGCCGGCAAGCCGGTGCTCGACGATGACGCCAAGCGCCTGGCCGCTGACACCGGTCTGGCCGCCACCGCCTTCGACCTCTATGGCAAGGTGATCACCGCCACCGCCAAGCACGCCGTGGTGGTGACGCAGCCCTTCCCGGCCAGCGAACACTTCTCGGGCCAGGTTGCAGGTCAGATGAAATTCAAGGCGTTCCTCGCCCTGCTCATCGCCACCGTGGCCATGCTCGCCTACATCGCTGCGCGCTTCGAGCTCGGCTTCGGCATCGGCGCGGTGGTGGCGCTGTTCCACGATCTGCTGCTGACCCTCGGCCTCATCTCGCTGCTGGGCATCCGCATCGACCTCACCGTGGTCGCGGCGCTGCTGACCGTGATCGGCTACTCGGTCAACGACACCATCGTCAACTTCGACCGCATCCGCGAGAACCTGCGGCTGATGGCCAATGCCAGCCTGGCCGAGATCATCGACCGTTCGGTGGCGCAGACCATCCCGCGCACCGTCCTTACCGGCGGTGCCGCGCTGCTGGCCATGCTGGCGATGATCTTCTTCGCCGGCGATGCCATTTATTCCTTCAGCGTCACTCTGTTCATCGGCACCATCTTCGGCACCTACTCATCGGTGTTCGTGGCGGCCCCGCTGCTGCTCTTCTTCGATCGCCGCAAGCTGATCACCGAAGAGAAGAAGGACGACGAACTGCCCGCCGGCGGCGAAGCGGTGGTGGTCCAGTAAAGAGCACGGGCAGCCGCTGCGTCAGTGGATCCGCTGGCCCGGCTTGGCGCCGCTGTCGGGGGCGAGCAGGAAGATCTCCGCTCCCCCCGGACCGGCGGCCAGGGCCATGCCTTCGCTGGTGCCGAAGCTCATCGCCTTGGGTGACAGGTTGGCCACCACCACGATCAACCGGCCGGTCAGCGCGGCGGGCAGATAGGCGGACTTGATGCCGGCGTAGACCGTTCGCCGCGCGTCGCCGCCCAGCGACAGCGTCAGCTTGAGGATCTTCTTCGCGCCCGGCACGTCCTCGGCGGCGACCACGCGCGCGACGCGCAGATCGAGCCTGGTGAAGTCGTCATAGGTGATGGTGGGCGCGATCGGCTCGGCGGCGAGGGCGGCGCCATCGTCGGCCGGCGGAGTGGGATCGGTGGAGGTGGTCATGATGGGCGCGGCCTGGGCAGGAGGATCCGCCGGGGGCGGTGGCTTGGACAGTTCGATCATGCGCGCGACCGCCAGCGGATCGACGCGGGTCATCAGATGCTGGAAGGGTGGCAGGACGCGATCGAGCACCGGCTCGGTGGCGACGGCGAACGAGGTCACCGGCCGACCGAGCAGCGCGCCGGCCTGTTCGGCCAGGCGCGGCAGGATGGGCGCGAGATAGACCACGATCTGATAGAAGAGGTTGAGACTGACCGTGCACACCTGCGCCAGTTCCTCGGCGCGCGCCGGATCCTTCTTGAGCGCCCACGGCGCGTGCGTCTCGACGTACTCGTTGGCGCGGTCGGCCAGGGCCATGACCAGGCGCGTCACCGCCGCGGTATCGAGCTGCTCGTAATGGCCAGCGATCGCCGGCCATTGCGCCGCCGCCTGCGCGAACAGACCGCCGTCATCCGGGTAGGTCGCGGTCAACCGCGGCACGAAGCGGGCGGTGCGGCTGGCCAGGTTGACCACCTTGCCGATCAGATCGGCGTTCACCTTGTCCGCGAACTCGACCAGATTGAGGTCGAGATCGTCGGCGGTGCCGCCCAGCTTCGACGCCAGGTAGTAGCGCAGCGCCTGGACATCGAGGCCGGCATCGACGTAGGTGCGCGGCGACACCATGGTGCCGCGCGACTTCGACATCTTGGCGCCATCGACGGTCAGCCAGCCGTGGATGTGCACCCGCGTCGGCAGGTTGAAGCCGGCGGCCTTGAGCATGGCCGGCCAGAACAGCGTGTGGAAGTAGGTGATGTCCTTGCCGATGTTGTGGTGGATCTCGCAGTCCGCGTCCTGCCACCAGCGCTTCCAGTCCTGGCCGTGCTGGTCGCACCATTCTTTGGTGGCGGCGACGTAGCCGACCGGCGCATCGAGCCAGACATAGAAGTAATGGCCAGGCGCGTCGGGGATCTCGAAACCGAAATAGGGCGCCGGCCGCGATACGTCCCAGTCGCGCAGCGGCTGGCCATCGATCAGGAAGGCGCCCCTGATCCAGCGCACCAGTGCCGGGCTGACCGCTCCGGACTGCTGCGTCCAGGCGTCCAGGAAGGCGCGGAAGTCCTCGAGGCGGACGAACCAGTGCGGCGAACTCTTCACCACCGGAGTGGCGCCGCTGAGCACCGATCGCGGATCCTTGAGGTCGGTCGGTGCGTAGGTCGCCATGCAGCGCTCGCAGGCGTCGCCGTACTGGTCGACCGCGCCGCAACGCGGACAGGTGCCCTTGATGAAGCGGTCGGCGAGGAAGGTGCCGGCGACGGGATCGTAGAGCTGTTCGACCGCGCGTTCGACGATGTGGCCACCGCGCCGCAGCGCCGCCCACACCTGGTTGACCAGGTGGCGATTGTCCGGGCTGTCGGTCGAACCGTAGTGGTCGTAGGCGACGCCGAAGGCGGCGAAGTCGGCGATGTGGCGCTGGCGCTGGCGTTCGATGATCGCCGACTCGGTCACGCCTTCCTTGCGCGCCGCGATCATGGTCGCGGTGCCGTGCGTATCGGCGCCGCAGATGGCCAGCACCTGATGACCCTGCAGGCGCTGGAAGCGCACCAGGACGTCGGTCTGCACGTGCTCCACCAGGTGGCCGATGTGGATGTCGCCATTGACGTAAGGCAGGGCCGAGGTGATCAGAAGCCGGCGGGGCATGGCGTCTCGCGGGCGCATCGTCGCGGGCCCCGGCGAATGCCAACAGCAGGTCCGTGCCAGGTCTGCCGGCGCCGCCCGCGCGCCCTGCCCCGGCGCTCGGCACACCACGTGCCTGCTACCGGCAACCACTGCTCGCGGGCCTCGTTCCCGTCGCAGGCTGAGACGGAGATGTCGTGCCCGCCGACACAGGCGCTGGAGAGAAGACCGAAGAGCCGACGCCGAAGAAGCGTCAGGACGCCCGTGAGGAGGGTCAGGTCGCCTTCTCGCCCGATCTCAATTCCAGCGGCTTGCTCATCGCCGGCTTCTGCGCCCTGGCCGTGCTCGCGCCGTGGCTGTGGAGCGTGCTCGCCGGGCTGCTGCGCCGCTGCCTCGACGATCGCCTGGCCACGCCGATCGTGGACGGCAGGGATGTCACCGCGCTGTTCGGCCAGGCGGCACCGGTGGGCTGGTACCTGCTGCCCTTCCTGGCCACCATGTTCGCGACCGGCGTGGCGCTCAGCGTCATCCAGGTCGGCTGGCATCCCACCCTCAAGCCGCTGGTCCCCAAATTCGACCGCCTCAATCCGCTCACCGGACTCCAGCGCCTGTTCAGCGCGCGCGGCCTGATGCGCACGCTCACCAGCGTGCTGAAGCTGACGCTGGTGGGATTCGTGGCCTGGCGGGTCATCGCCGCCGATTTCACCCCGCAGCTCACCATCGGCCCCGACCTCGGTCAGCGCCTGGGAGTGGAATGTTCGGCGCTGTTCTGGCTCGGCATGAAGCTCTGTCTGGTGGTCGCCGTCCTGGGCATCGCCGACTGGCTGTTCCAGCGCTGGCAGCACGGCCGCGATCTGATGATGACCAAGCAGGAGGTGCGCGAGGAGTTCAAGCAGTCGGAAGGCGACCCGCTGATCAAGGGCAAGATCCGTCAGATCCAGCGCGACATGGCGCAGAAGCGCATGATGCAGGAGGTGCCCAAGGCCGATGTGGTGATCACCAACCCCACCCACGTGGCGGTGGCGCTGAAATACGAACAGGGCACCAGCGCGGCGCCGGTGGTGATCGCCAAGGGCTACGACGAGGTGGCGCAGCGCATCAAGGCCCTCGCCATCGAGCACGGCATCACCATGGTCGAGAACATCCCCCTGGCCCGCGCCCTCGCCAAGGAAGTCGCCATCGGCCGCCAGATCCCGGTGCGCTGGTACCAGGCGGTGGCCGAGGTGCTCAGCCTGGTCTACAAGTTGAAGAAGGCGGAGCCGGTCAGAGACGCGGCGCCGGCGGCGTGATGATCTGGGGAGCGGTGCTGGCCGTACCGTGGGCGATGGCGAGGCGGTAGAAGCTCACCTTGCCCTGACCACGTCCCGTGGTGCCGGCAGCGGATCCCGACTTACCCATCTGGACGTAGACGCCGGCCTTGAAGTAGAGCGCCTTGCCTGGCCAGAAAGTGCTGATCGGTTCGCTCGCCGAGTAGTTCACGCCACCCTGGCTTGCGCTGACCGTGAGGCCGGTGCTCGACGCGCGGATGGTGTAGTCGAAGCGCTGGTCGAGGGCGATGCTGGTCAGCGCCCCAGTCGACGAGGTCAGGGTGTAGGTCAGCTCGGTGTGGCGGGGACCGGATCTGTCGTCATGGAAATAGAGTTTTCCCTGGTCGAAATACAGCCGGCACAATTCATCATCGGGTCCATGGATCTGGCCGACGACCAGCCGGCCCTTCACACCGGCGCTGGTCTCCGGCAGTTCGTTGACTGCCAGCGAGGCCGACAAGGTGCCACCGTCAGCGATGGTCCACGCGGCGTTGCTGCCGCTGGCGGTCAGCTCGCGCAGTTCCGAGCGGGGATAGTGGGAACCCGACGTGGTGGCTCCTGAGCTCGGGGCCAGGAAGACCATGCTGCCATCAGCGCCAGTGCAGAAATATGGGGCGTTCTGATAGGTGGCCGGAATCGGTTTCACCTCGCTGGCCGTCCCGCTGGACCCGCCGCTGCGGTCGAGTGGCAGGGTCAGTTTCCACAGCGCCAGATTGAAATTCTGTCCGGGAGCCAAGCCGGGCTCCAGTGGTGCCGGTGACGTCGCCGCCAGGAGCGGTTGAGCCAGGAGGCTGAGCACCAGGATCAGCGCAAAAAACACTCGCACCCCGTACGCACGCACGCGGCGGTGCCGCACGTCGCAGTGGGATCGGACATCAGGCGAACGAGCCATCGGCATGCTCCATGACCAGCGACGTACTTCTGCCAAGCGCCACCCGCAGGCGTGCTTGGCTGGTGCGGACGGTGGCCGGCCGGAAGGCGGGACCATTGCCAGTCACGTAAACCTGGCCCTGAGTGTGATGAGGGACTCGTGGGGATTTCACCGTGGAGATTTGCCAGCCGCGGCGTCGACGGCGATGGGAGGAAGTCGGCCTGGCATTGGCCGTCGGCACCGCGCGCCATCATGCGGCCATGCCTGCGCCCCTGTCCATCGCCTGCCTGCCGTTCACCGCCAGTGCCGATGCGGCCGCCAATGCCGCGCTGATCGAGCGCGGCATCGTCGACGCCGACGCACGCGGCGCGCGCGTGCTGCTGACGCCGGAATGCTGCCTGCCCGGCTATCCGAGCGCAGCGCGCGACGATCTCGCCGGCGTCGACTGGTGCCAGGTCGCGGAACTGGAAGACCGCTTGGCCGTGGCTGCGCAGCGGCGCGGACTGCTGCTGGTGCTGGGCACCGCGTCGCCGCACGACGGCGGAGTGTCCAACGATGCGCTGGCCTGCGGCGCGGTGCCGCCGGTGCGCTACCGGAAGCGCTGCCTGACGCCGACTGATCGCGCCCACTTCGTCGCCGCCAACCGTGCGGTCACCGTCACCTTCGCGGGCTGGACCTTTGGCCTGGGCATCTGCTTCGACCTACGCTTCGGCGACGTCTTCCGCGACCTCGCTGTCGCCGGCGCCGATGCCTTCCTGGTCATCGCCCACATGGCCGGTCCGGATCCCGATCCCGGCACCAAGGCGCTGATCGTGCCGCAACTGTGCGCCGTGCGCGCCGCGGAATGGGCGACGCCGCTGGCGTTCTGCACGACGTCCGTCGCCGACCGCTACTGCGACAGTTCCGTCCACGATGCCCGGGGACTACGCGTCGCTGGCGCGGCGCAGGGGCTGTTCCTGGCGACGCTGACGGCGCGCGAGGAGCTCGATCCGTGGTACGCGGGGCTGCGGGCGACGGGGTTGGGGCGGGCGGATGGACGGAGAGGGTAGTCAGGTCGGGCGACGCGTGCGATCCATCGGTCGCTCGCTTCCGCGCGCAGCGAGCGCGGAGGGTCCGCGCGGGCGCAGGCCGCTGCGGGGCACCGCTGACGCAGGCGATGACTCAGGATGATGCGGGGCCAGTTTGGTGTTTGCGCTTCCGCGCGCAGCGAGCGCGGCTGATCCGCGCGGGCGCAGATCGCTGCGGGACACCGCTGACGCAGGCGATGACGTCAGGATGATGCCGGGCCAGTTTGGTGTTTCCGCTTCAGCGCGCAGCGAGCGCGGCTGATCCGCGCGGGCGCAGATCGCTGCGGGACCCCGCTGACGCAGGTCGCCGATGACGGCGACCCGTGCCGGAGGAACCGGCACGCAGCGCGCAGGGCGCGCTGTGCTGACGCTCTCAGTCGTCGGCCCGGTTGGTCAGGACGAGTCGCTGGGACGGATGTCGCCGGCCCGGTCGGAAGATGCCAGGCCAGCTTGCGGCGGATCCGCGCGGGCGCAGGCCGCTGCAGGACCTCGCTGACGTAGGCGATGACGTCAGGAAGATGCGGGGCCAGTTTGGTGTTTGCGCTTCCGCGCGCAGCGAGCGCGGCGGATCCGCGCGGGCGTAGGCCGCTGCGGGATCCCGCTGACGCAGGTCGCCGATGACGGCGACCCGTGCCGGAGGGACCGGCACGCAGCGCGCAGGGCGCGCTGTGCTGACGCTCTCAGTCGTCGGCCCGGTCGGACAGGACGATTCGCTGGGCCGGATGTCGCCTGCACGGTCGGAAGATGCCAGGCCAGCTCAGCTCAACAGAACTGTTCAAACGCCTGGCGGAAGGTGTCGGCGATCTGCTCGGGGCGGCGGCCTTCGATCTGGTGGCGGTGCAGCACCCACACCACCTCGCCGTCCTTGAGCAAGGCGGCGCTCGGGCTCGATGCCGGGTACTCGGCGAAGTAGCCGCGCGCCTTGGCGGTGGCCTCCTTGTCGACGCCGGCGAAGACCGTGGTCAGCCGGCCTGGCTTCTTGGCGGTCTGCTGCAGGGCCATGTACAGGCCGGGGCGGGCGCCGCCGGCGGCGCAGCCGCAGATGCTGTTGACGTAGACCAGCGCGGTGCCGGTCGGTGCGGACAGCGCGGCGTCGACTTCGGCCGGGGTCTTCAGTTCAGTGAGTCCGATCTCCTGGACTTCATCGCGGATCGGGTCGGTCATCTCGGCGGGGTACATGGGGGCTCCTCAGGGTGGGGAAGTATGCCAGCGCCGGAGCGCTGCCAAGGTGATCAGCGCGCGCTGGCTTCGGGCCTGGTCGCGACCTCGCCCTGGGCCCGGAAACGGGCGCCCGCGAGGGTGGCGTCGGCGCACACCCCGACCACGTAGTCGAGACCCTCGACCAGCGCGTTCCAGCTTGCGGCGATGATGTTCTCGTTGACGCCCACGGTGCCGAAGGTGCGGCCCTCGTAGCTGAATTCGATCAGCACCCGCACCTTGGCGGCGGTGCCGTCGGCGCTGTCGACGACGCGCACCTTGTAGTCGGTGAGGTGCAGCTTGGCGACCGCGACGTGGTGGCAGCCCAAGGCCTTGCCGAGGACCCGCCACAACGCATCGACCGGTCCATGACCCTCGGCGACGGCGTGCACCGGCTTGCCGTCGATGACCAGCTTGACGGTGGCCTCCACCGGGTCGTCGATGCGCACCTGCTCGCCCTCGCTCTCGGCATGCTCGGCCGCGGGGCGGCCATGGCTGATGACGCGGTAGTGGTCGAGCTCGAACAACGGGCGTTGCGGATCGACCACGCCCTGGACCAGCAGGTCGAAGCTGCCGTCCGCCGCCTCGTACGAGTAGCCTTCGTTTTCGCGGTCCTGCACCAGGTTGAGCACCTGCGCCACCACCGCCGATTCCTTGAGCTGCGGATAGCGTTCGGCCAGCTTGGCCTGCACGTTCGAACGGCCGGCCAGTTCGCTGACCAGGATGCGCCGGGTGTTGCCGACCGACTCGGGCGGCACGTGCTCGTAGGTCAGGGCGTTGCGCTGCACCGCGCTGACATGGACGCCGCCCTTGTGCGCGAAAGCCGCACGACCGACGTAGGGCTGGTTGACCGGACTGTGCAGGTTGGTGCGTTCCCACACCAGCCGGCTCAGTTCGGTGAGGCGGGCGAGATGGCCATCAGGCAGGCAGCGACGGCCGAGCTTCAGTTCGCAGTTGGCGATCACCGCGGTGAGGTCGACGTTGCCGCAGCGCTCGCCGATGCCGTTGATGGTGCCCTGCACCTGGGTGCAGCCGGCGGCGATGGCGACCAGGGTGTTGGCCACTGCCAGACCGCCGTCGTTGTGGACGTGGATGCCCAGGCGCGCCTGCGGCAGATGGCGACGCACCGCCGCCACCGTCGCCGCGACCTGGTCGGGCAGCGCGCCGCCGTTGGTATCGCAGAGGATCAGCCGCTCGGCGCCGGCGGCATGCGCAGCCGCCAGGCTGTCGAGGGCATAGGATGGGTTGGAGCGGTAACCGTCGAAGCAGTGTTCGGCGTCATAGAACACCGGGCGGCCGGTGGCCGCGCGCAGGAAGCGCACCGAATCGCCGATCATCGCCAGGTTGTCGGCCAGGGGCACGCGCAGGGCGTCGTGCACATGCAGGTCCCAGGTCTTGCCGAAGATGGTGATCAGGTCGGCCTTGGCGGCGACCAGCTTCTGCAGGTTGGCGTCATCGCCTGGCGCCGCTTTGGCGCGTCGGGTCGAACCGAAGGCGGCGACCTTGGCGTGCGCCAGTCCGAGGCTGCCGACCTCGGCGAAGAAGGCCTCGTCCTTGGGGTTCGAGCCGGGCCAGCCGCCCTCGATGAAGTCGACCCCGACCCAGTCCAGCGCCTTGGCCAGGGCCAGCTTGTCGGCCAGGCTGAAGTTGACGCCTTCGCCCTGGGCGCCGTCGCGCAGGGTGGTGTCGTAGATCTCGAGGTCGGTGCTCATGGGGGTTCCGGAAACTGGGGACGGGCCGGAAACGAAACGGGCCACCTGCGCGCTCGCAGGTGGCCCGTCCAGGAGGGTGACGGTGCGAGGACGCCTGCGGTTCAGGTGCCGAGGGTAATTCGCCCGTTGCCGAGGGTGGCGCGCATCATGGGCGGATTTCTAGGCCACCAGCGGACGCGGACAACCGATTTTCCCGTGCCCCTGCGCGACCGGCTGCCGGCTGCCGCCTGCGCGGCAGCGGGTCACAGCGGCATCAGGCTCTCGTGGCCGCCCTCGCCGCCGGTCGGGGTGACCTTGATGGCCAAGGTGGTGCCGAGGTGGTGGTTGAGCGCGTCCTGGATGAAGTTCAGCGTGCCGCCGATCGACGACGAGCAGGAACCGCAGGCGCCGTGGTACTGGACGTGCAGGTCGTTGCCCTTGAGGTCGACCAGATCGATGCCGCCGCCGTCCGAGGCCAGGGCGGCGCGCACATGCTGGTCGAGCACGCCTTCGATCCGCCGCACCTTCTCGAACAGTCCGACCTGATCCCAGTGCAGTTCGGCGGCGCGGCCAGCGGTCGCGGGCGCTGCCGGCGTGGGCGCGCCCCCGAGACGTTCGGCGGCCTTGATCAGCACGTAATAGGGACGCTCGCTGGCCTCGCCGGGCGGCAGCACGGGCACCGCCGGATCGTCGCGCAGGACGTCGTCGACCTCGGCCGGGGTGATGGTGGCGCAGGCGGCCAGGGTGCGGCCCAGGCAGGTTTCGGCCATGACGTCGTAGGCCGCGAGCTGGGCGCCGACGGCCAGGGTGCGATAGCGCGCATCGCGCACCACGCCGCCGTCGTCGACCAGCAGGGTCAGCCGGATGTGGTCGCTGGCATGCTCGGCGCCATGGGTGGTCGCGATCAGCCGCAGCTTGCGGACGTCGGCTTCCTCAGCGGTGAATTCGCCGACGAAACGCAGCGCGGTCAGGCGCGCGCGCAGGCGCTGACCACCCTCGCGATCATTGAACGGTACCGGCGCGGACATGGCGGCGGGATGCTACGCCCGCTCCCAAGTTGGCTAGCGGCAAGTCGAAGGCGGCGCTTCGCCGCCGCCCGCCCAGCGCCAGCTTGTTCGACGCACCGGCGAAGCCGGCGCGAGGACGCGCATAGCAGGCTGATGAAAAACTCCGTTCTCCATCAGCCTGCTGCCTTCGCGTTCCCCGGGGGCGACCTGCGGTCGCTATTTTCCCGGGAAACGCGAAGGGTGCTTTTTGTCCAGGGGGGCAGACGCCCCCCTGTAACCCCCGCAGGCTGCATTTTCAGCAGCCTGCAAGCGCCCCCGCAGCGGTCGAACCAGCGGGAGCGTTACCGAAGGGCTGGCCTTTGGTTGCCCACTGCGCTCAGCCCTTCGCCGCCTTCGCGCCCTTCGCCACCTTGGCCGCCTTGCCTGCGGCCAGTCGGGCCGCACGGCGCGCGGCGACGCGCAGCGGCAGCGCCTGCAGGCGGATGAAGCCGGTGGCGTCGGCCTGGTCGTAGGCACCGCCGTCGGCCTCCATCGAGGCGATGGCGGCGTCGTAGAGGCTGTGTTCGGAGGTGCGGCCGACCACGGTGACGTTGCCGCGGTGGAGTTCGAGCGTGACCCGGCCGGTGACGTGACGTTGGCTCGACGCCAGGAAGGCCGACAGCGCCTCCATCTCCTCGCAGTACCAGAATCCGAAATAGGCCATCTGGGCGAAGCGCACCGCCAGGGTGTTCTTGCTGTGCAGCAGGTCGCGGCCGACGGTCAGTGCTTCGAGATCCTGATGGGCGGCGAGCAGGATGGTGCCGCCCGGCGTCTCGTAGACGCCGCGCGACTTCATGCCGACGAAACGGCTCTCGACCATGTCGATGCGCCCGATGCCGTGCTTGAAGCCGGCGGCGTTGGCGGCGGTGAGCAGGTCGTGCGCCTTGAGCTGCTTGCCGTTGAACGCCACCGGCATGCCGCGCACGAAGTCGACGGTCACCGTCTCGCGGGCGGCCTTGGCCTTGGCCAGGGGTAGGGTGCGCTGGTACATGCGGTCGAGCGGCCGCGCCGCCGGGTCTTCGAGCATGCCGGCCTCGAAGGAGATGTGCAGGAGGTTGTCGTCGGACGACCACGGATCCTTCTTGGTCGCCTTGACCGGGATGCCCCACCTGGTGGCGTAGTCGATCGCCTCGGCGCGACCCTTGATCACCGTGTTGAACGCCGGATCGCGCCACGGTGCGATCACCTTCACGCCCGGCAGCAGCGCGTAGGCGGTCAGTTCGAAACGCACCTGATCGTTGCCTTTGCCGGTGGCGCCGTGGGCGATGTACTGCGCCTTCTCCTGGCGCGCGATGTCGACCATGTGCTTGGCGATCACCGGCCGCGCCAGCGAGGTGCCGAGCAGATAGCGGCCCTCGTACTTGGCGTTCCAGGCGATGGCGGGGAAGACGAAGTCGCGCGCGAACTCCTCCTGCACATCGCGGATGAAGCACTTGCTGGCACCCGAGTTCAGCGCCTTCTTCTCCAGGTCCTTGTATTTCTCGACCTGGCCGACATTGGCGCAGAAGCAGATGACCTCGTAGCCCTTCTGTTCGAGCCAGCGCACGATCACCGAGGTGTCGAGACCTCCGGAATAGGCGAGGACGACCTTCTCTTTGGCGATCGGCTTGAGGCTGGACATGGGGGGCTCCGTGGGGGTCGGGGACGCTAGCAGGCCGCGGAAAATCCGCAGCCGGCTTGTCGCGCGCCGCGCTGGCGCACTAGTGCTTCCGAAAACACGGTGCTTCCGCTTTCGCCTCACTGGACCTGCGGCCTCCCGCGGTCTCCCCATCCCCCGCCGGCGGCCTGCTCAGCAGACTGCTGACGGGCACGCCGGTTTTCCCCGTCGGGCCCACGCGACCGCGGCGACAAGGCACCGGCCCTTGCGCTGCCGACCTCGATTTCAAAAGGTGTTCCATGCGCTTGACCATCCTTCGCCACGCTGTCGCCGTCGCGCGCACGGAGTGGGACGGCGACGACGCCGACCGGCCGCTGACCAAGGACGGCATCGCCCGGGCCACGCGGCTGCTGATGCAGACACGCGGGCTGCACCGTGCCGATGAGATCTGGACCAGTCCGTGGCGACGCGCGCGCGCCACCGCCGAGCTGGCCGCCCAACTGTGGAAGCTGCCGCTGACCGAGGTGCCCTGGCTGGCCGGCGGCGCCGCCACCGCCCGCGAACGTTCGACGCACTTGCGCAGCGCGCTCGACGTGGTGCTGGTCGGCCACGAGCCCGATCTCGGCGAACTGATCGGCTACCTGACCGGGAATACCCGCATCGGATTGGCCAAAGCCGGGCTGGCCGTGCTCAAAGGCGCGCCGGTGGCCGGGAAGATGGACCTGCACGTCCTGCTCACGCCCAAGACCGTCGAGACGCTGGTGGACGAGGACTGGTGACGCGGCCCTGACCCCGCCCACCGTCGCCCGCGGCTGGACGACGGCATCGCGCCGCCATCGTGCGCGCCATGCCTGCCGAAGCCGACCTGCTGCCCCAAGGACTCATCGCGGCCGGTGGGGCAGCGGCCGCGCTCATCCTGGTCGTGCTCCTGGCCTATGCCGTGGGGGCGACCATCCTGCGCCGGCTGTCCGCCACCACCACGCGGGAGGGGGTCCGCGCGACCCTGGATGCCATGCGCCGGACCCTTGCCTGGAGCCTGTTCGCGGTCCTCGTCGTGGCGCTGCTGGCGATCGGCGGCTGGTCGGCGTGGCTGATCACGCATGAGCGCGATCCCTGGGCCGAGGCGCGCAGCCTGCTCACCGCCATCCCCTTCGAGACCTGGTGGACGCTCGCCCTGGGGATCGGCAAGGTGCTGGCTGCGACGCTGGGCGCGCTGATCGCGCGCCGGGTGCTGCGCCGGGTGATCGCCGCCGTCGAACACGCCGCCACCAGGTGGGGCCGGATCGCCGCCGACCCGGCGACGCTGCACGACTTCTTCACCGGCCTCGACCGCACCGCCGCCAACGCGCTGTGGCTGTTCGTGCTGCTCTTCGCCGGCCACGAGCTGCGCCTGCCCGAAGCCGCCGTCGGCCTGCTGCTGCGCGGCATCCTCATCTACCTCATCGTCGCCGTCGGCATGATCGTCATCCGCGCCACCGCGGTGATCGTCGACACCCTGGAAGGGCTGTCGCGGCGCTTCGCCGAGACGCGGTCGTGGATCGGCCACTACGAAAAGCTCGGCCGGCTGGTGCCGCTGTTCCGCCGCTGCGTCGAATATGCGCTGTGGGTCACGGTGATCGCCCTGGTGATCAAGCAGCTTCCTCCTGTCGAACAACTGGCGGTGTGGGGGCCGCGGGTGGTCAGCGCGATCACCGCGTTCTTCCTCGGTCGCGTCGCCATCGAGCTCGGCAAGCTGGTGCTGCACCAGCAGCTGCTGGGCAGCACCCGGCTGCACGAGACCGAACGCCGTCGCCGCCAGACCATCGAGCCGCTGGCGATGACCGTGCTCAGCTCGATCGGCTACTTCGTCATCCTGGTGGTGATGCTCGGGGCGCTCGGCTTCGACCCCATGCCCTTCCTGGCCGGCGCCGGCATCTTCGGCCTGGTCATCGGCCTGGGTGCGCAGCCGCTCATCCACGACGTCATGTCGGGATTCTTCATCCTCTTCGAGAACACCTTCCTGGTCGGCGACTTCGTCGAGATCGGCGCCGCCAAGGGCCGCGTCGAGTCGATCGACTTCCGCACCACGCGCATCCGCGACGGTGACGGCCGCCTGCACATCGTGCGCAATGGCGACTTCAAGGAGGTGATCAACTATTCCAAGGACTGGGTCAACGCCGTGTGCATCGTCGGTGTCGACTACGCCAGCGACCTGCGAGCGGTACGTGCCGCGCTGACCGAGGCGGTCGACCTGCTCAAGGCCGAGGAGTCCGACGTCATCGGCAACGCCGACGTCAGCGGCCTGATCGCCTTCAACGACAGCGACCTGACCTTCCGCGTCGACGTGCCGGTCAAGCCTGGCCGCCACCTCGCCATGGGCGGGTGTCTGCGCATGAAGGTAAAGGAGGTCTTCGATCGCCGCGGCATCGCGATCCCCTTCCCGCAGCGCGTGGTGCACCTGGTCGGCCCGGTGGGAACCGCCATGGCGGCGGGTGAGCCGGTGCAGAACGCTGGCTGATGGTGGAACGACCGACGGAGCCAACGCCGCCGCGTGGCCCAAATGCCGCGTTCAGGATCAGCTATCCGCGGCCCCGACCTACTGCGCCGCCGCCTCCAGCATCCACGCCGTCTTGTCGTGGGCCTCGATGCGGCGGGTGAGCAGGTCGGCGGTGGCGTGGTCGTCGTGGTCGTGGGCCAGGGTGGCGGCCTGGGCGCAGTTGGCGGAGATGGCGCGGTGGTCGCGGCCCAGCGCGGTGCACAGCGCGGCGCCGTCGGCGGAGGGGATGGCGCTGGCGATGGTCGCGGCCTTGAGCAGCTCCTCCATCCCCAGCGGCGCCGGCTGGCCGAGAGCGCGCAGGCGTTCGGCGAGATCGTCGGCGGCGGTGGTCAGCTCGGTGTACTGGTCGGCAAAGGCCTGATGCAGCCGGAAGAAGGACGCGCCCTGGACATTCCAGTGCGCGGCGTGCGTCTTCACCGCCAGCACGTAGGTGTTGGCGATGACGACGCGCAGGTCGGGGAGGAGCGGTTGCTTGGCCATGATGGATATCCGATGCGGTTGGTTACAAGGGTTCAGCGGGGTTCAGCGGGGTTCAGCGGGGTTCAGCGGGGTTCAGCGGGGTTCAGCGGGGTTCAGCGGGGTTCAGCGGGATTTGGCAGGTTCAGTAAGCACGCCGGGAATGGTGCCGACGGCGGTGACGCCGCTGGGTGTGGATCGACTGGTCGGCGGGTTCACGGCGCCGGACCCGTCTGCACCAGGACGTCGGCGAGCGGCACGCCGAGGCCGACCTCGACCCGGTGGTCGGCGCCATCGTCGACCAGGGTGATCTCGATGCCGGGCTGCTGGACGCCGTCGACGGCCACGCCGCGCACCGGGCCGGAACCGCTGAGGTGGATGGTCCAGCGGCTGGCGCCGTGGCGCAGGGTGATCGCGTAGGGCGGAAAGCCCGGCGGCAGACAGGGGCGCAGGCGCAGGCGGTCTCCACGCAGGTCGAGGCCGAGCAGCGATTCGGCGAGCAGCCGCCACAGCCAGCCGGCCGAGCCGGTGTACCAGGTCCAACCGGCCTGGCCGACGTGCCCCGGCGTGCGGTAGACGTCGGCGGCGACGACGTAGGGCTCGCCGCGCCAGCGCGCGGCGCCGGCCGGGGTGCCGGCGCTCAGCACCGGGTTGATCAGGCGGGCGAGATCCCAGGCGCGGGTGGCGTCGCCCAGGGCGGCGAAGCCCATCGCCGTCCACACCGCGGCGTGGGTGTACTGGCCGCCGTTCTCGCGCACGCCGGGCAGATAGCCCTTGATGTAGCCGGGCTGGGCGGAGCCGTGATCGAACGGCGGATCGAAGAGCTGCACCAGCCCCTGGTCGCGGCGCACCAGCCGGTTGTCGACCGCCTCCATGGCGGCGCGCGCGCGGCCGCGGTCGCCGGCGCCGGTGATCGCCGCCCAGCTCTGCGGCAGCGCGTCGATGCTGCATTCCTCGGCGCCATGGCCGCCCAGCGTGCTGCCGTCATCGAACCAGGCGCGCAGATACCAGCCGCCGTCCCAGGCGTGCTCATCGAGGCGCTTGGCCAGGCCGGCGGCCTCGCCGAGCAGGCGGTCGGCGAGGGCGCCGTCGCCGGCATCGGCGGCCAGGGGCGCGAAGCGCACCAGCACGTCGTGGAGGAAGAAGCCCAGCCAGACGCTCTCGCCGCGGCCATGGTGGCCGACGCGATCCATGCCGTCGTTCCAGTCGCCGGTGCCGATCAGCGGCAGGCCGTGGACGCCGAAACGCAGGCCGCGCAGCAGCGCACGCACGGCGTGGTCGTAGAGCGACCCGTGCTCGTCGGCGGGCGTGGGCAGATCGTAGAGCGCGTCCTGATCGGGCGGCACCTGGGCGCCGTCGAGGTACGGGATGCGCACGGCGAGGATGGCGCGGTCCTGGGTGCGGTCGAGGTAGCGGCACAGCGCATAGGGCAGCCACAGGTAGTCGTCGGAGATGCGCGTGCGCACGCCGCGACCCTTGGGCGGATGCCACCAGTGCTGCACGTCGCCCTCGCGGAACTGGCGCGCCGCCGCGCGCAGCAGCTGCTCGCGCAGCAGGTGCGGGGAGTGGTGGACCATGGCCATGGCGTCCTGGAGCTGGTCGCGGAATCCGAAGGCGCCGCCGGACTGGTAGAAGCCGCTGCGCGCATGCAGGCGGGCGCTGATCACCTGGTAGGGCAGCCAGCCGTTGACCAGCAGGTCGAGCGCCGGCTCGCTGGTCTTCACCTGCACCGCCGACAGCACCTGCTTCCAGTGCTCATAGACCCGCGCCAGCGAATCGCGGGCGGCATCGAGCCCGCAGTGGCGGCGGGCCAGCTCGCGGGCGTGCTCACGGTCGCGGCCGGCACCGATGGTGAAGACCAGTTCCTGCTCCTCGCCGGGATCGAGATCGACCGCGATCTGCAGCGCGGCGCCGGGATCGAGACCGGCGCCGGCGCGGGACAGCAGGCGCATCGCGGTCAGCGCCGCCGGCCGCGCCGGCGAACCGTTGCGGCCGAGAAATTCGCCGCGGTCGCAGGTCCACGACTGCGGACGGCGGTCGCTGGCGACGAAGGCGCAGCGCTGGCTGAAGTCATCGCTGAACGGGTTGCGCGCGTAGAGCACGCCGTCCTCGTGGTCGCAGGCGAGATGCATGGCGGTGCGCTCGCGGGATTCGCCCAGCGTCCATTCCAACCAACTGGTGGCGGTCAGCCGCCGCGGCCGGGCGCTGGTGTTGGTCAGGCGCAGGCGCAGGTGCTTCAGCGGCGCTTCAAGATCGACCCAGGTGTGCAGCTCGCACAGCACGCCCTCCTCATGGCTGACGAAGGCCGAGTAGCCGAAGCCGTGGCGGCAGACGTAGTTGCCCCGGCCCCGGCACGGGCCCGGGGTCGGTGACCAGGCGATGCCGCTGTCCTCGTCGCGTAGGTAGAGCGCCTCGCCGGCGGGATCGCTGACCGCGTCGCAGCGCCACGGCGTGAGGCGGAATTCATGGCAGTTCTCGGCCCAGGTGTAGGCGGCGCCACGTTCGCTGATCACCGTGCCGAAACCAGGATTGGCGAGCACATTGCACCACGGCGCCGGCGTCGTCGCGCCCGGACGCAGGGTGATGATGTACTCGCGGCCGTCGCGGGTGAAGCCGCCGATGCCATTGTCGAAGAGCAGATCGTCGAAGGTCGGCACCGGGCCGGGGCCGTCGCTGCGCAGCACCCGCGGCGGACGCAGGCGCGGCGGCGCCGGATCGGCGCGCAGCCGGCGGTCGACGAACTGGGCGAGGGTTCCGCCAGCATCGGCGATCACCAGCCGGGACACCGCCAGCAGCAGGTGGCGGTCCTCCTCGGGCACCTGGTCGGCGCGGCGCACGAAGACGCCGCCGGAACGGTCGACCAGCGCCGCATCCGGCCCGGCGGCGACCAGGCCGAGCACGCGCTCGGTGACCTCCTGGCGGTACACCGACGGGTCCTCGATCAGCACCACCAGATCGACCGCCAGGCCCTTGGCCCGCCACCAGGCATGCGCGCGCAGCACCTGGCGCAGCAGGTCGAGGCGCTGGCCGTCGGCGACCTGCATCAGGCAGATGGGCAGGTCGCCAGAGATGCCATGGCTCCACAGCCCGGAACGCGTGCGGCGGTTGCGCAGGATCGCCGCCGATGAGGCGCGCCGTGGCGGGCCGGCGTAGATCAGCGAACCGGCCAGGCGGGCGAAGGCCTGCGCCTCGGCCTCGGTGGCGCCGATCTGCGCCAGCACCACCTGGCCGTGCGTCCACGACAGGCTGAACACGCGTTCGGCGAGATGCGCATCGCGGTAGCGGTCGGCCAGGGCCAGCACCGCTGCGCGGCTGTCGGCGACGGCGTAGACGATGTCGACCACCACCCGGCCGCCGGCCGGCACGATCACCGTGCGGCGCATGGCCAGGGCGGGATCGAGCACAGCACCGACCGTCCCCGAGAGTCCGCCGGCAGCGCCGCTGCACGCCTGCGGATCGCCCGGCGAACGGCCGCGGCCGACGAAAGCCTCGCGGCTGGTCTCCCAGGTCGCCGGCGTCGACTCGCCCTCGCGCACCGCCAGCAGGTGCACCAGCCACGGGCGCAGTTCGTCCGGGCGGCGTGGACGGCGCGACACCAGCACCGCCTCGCGCTCGGCATCGGCGAAGGTCTCGACGAAGAGGTTGGCGAAGGCGGGATGGGCGAGGTCGGCGGCGGGCGGGGCGAGCACCGGCTCGGCGTAGGTGGTGATCTCGATGCGGCGCTGACGGTCGCCGCGATTGCTCAGCGTCACCCGGCGCAGCTCAATGTCGTCCTCGGGCGACACCGCGATCTCGGTGTGGGCGATGATGCCGCGGTCGCTGCGCCGGAACTCGGCGCGCGCCTGGGTGAACACCGCCTCATAGGTCTCGGCAGGCGCGCCCACCGGCTGGTGCGCCGTCGACCACAGCCGGCCGTCGTCGAGGTCGCGCAGGTAGCAGAACGGTCCCCAGTGGTCGCGGGTGGGATCCTCGCGCCAGCGGAACACCGCCAGGTCGCGCCAGCGGCTGGCGCCGCCGCCGGCGGCGGTGACCAGCACGTGGTAGCGGCCATTGGACAGCAGGTGCACCTCAGGCTGCGGGGTCATCGGCTGCGTCACCACGCGCAGGCTGGGTTCGCCGCTGGTGCGCGCTTCCGGCGCCTCGACGGCGGCCTCGACCACCGCCGCGCCGGCGCCGGCGGGGCGCTCCTGCAAGAGCAGGCGGTGGGCTTGCAGACGGCGATCGGCGAGGAAACGCCGGCGCATCGGCGCGCCGTGCAAAACGTGCTGGATGGCGAGCAGGGTCATGCCCTGGTGATGCGCCATCCATGAACGGATGACCACGTGATCGCTGCCCTGCGGCAGACGCTCGGTGGTGAAGTCGACGGCTTCGCAGAAACCGAAACGACCGCTGGCACCGAGCAGGTCGAGACGGCGCAGATTGGCCACCGCCGCCGGAGCGTCGACCAGCAGGGCGAGCGCGCTGGCGTAGGGCGCCACCACCAGATCGTCGGCGAGGCCGCGTTTGAGCCCGAGTCCGGGCACCCCGAAGGCGCGGTACTGCCAATTCAGCGCGGCGTCGGTGCGGTGGTAGGCCGATTCGGAGATGCCCCAGGGGATGCCGCACTGGTCGGCATAACGGCGCTGCGCCGCCACCGCCGCCTGGTTGCTCGCCGCCAGCAGCGCGCCGGGCTCCTCATCCATGACCAGGCTGGGCATGAGGTATTCGAACATGGTGCCACCCCACGACACCAGTGCCGGACCACCGGAGGTGCGCGCGAGCTGGCGGCCGAGGTGGAACCAGTGCTCCTGGGGGATGCCGCCGGTGGCGACGGCGACGAACGATCCCAGGCGCGACTCGCTGGCGAGCAGGTCATACGAACTGCGGTCGAGGCGGGCGTCGTCGACGTGGAAGCCGATGGAGAACAACCGGGTATGCGGGTTGAACAGGTAGCCCCACTCCGGGGCCAGCGCCAGGCGTTCGGCGTGATCGGCCAGGCGACGGGCGCGCACCACCAGCAGCGCCGCCGCCTCCACCGGCGCTCCGGCGCCACCGCGGGCCAGGATGTCCAGGGTCGGCGTCGCGGCGGTGATGCAGCGCCCCAGCAGCGTCGCCAACTCGTCGCGCTGCGCGCTCAGTTCGGCGCTGGCTGCGGCCAGCCACTCGCCATGGCCACCGGCCACGGTGGCGAGCGCGCTCACCGCCTCCTCGGCGCAGCGCAGGCCGGCCTGGGCGCCGGCGGGGGCCTCGGCCAGCCGCCGCGCCAGCGCGTGCAGGGTCGCTGCGGCCGGGCCGGGTTCGTCGGCGGCCAGCGCGAGGGTGGTGGCGCAGCCGCGCAGACGCGCCGCCGGATCGACGGCGCGGCCCGGCAGTTCGCGCAGACCGGCGGCGAGCACCAGGAGCAGGCCGGCGAGGTTGCCGCTGTCGACGGTCGACACGTAGCGCGGTGCCAGCGGAGCGCCGGTGGTGGTGTCGTACCAGTTGAGCAGATGGCCGCGGTGCATCTCCAGACTGGAGACCGACGTCAGCGTCGCCTCGACGCGGTCGAGCAGGCCGGCGGTGGTCAGCCAACCGAAGTCGTGGGCGGCGAGATCGGCGGTCAGCGCGAAACCGATGTTGGTGGGCGAGGTGCGGTGGGCGACGGCCGCGACCGGCTGTTCCTGGACGTTGTCGGGCGGCAGGAAGCGGTCGTGGGCGGTGACCTGCTCGGAGAAATAGCGCCAGGTGCGACGTGCGGCGGCGGCGAGGTAGACGGCGTCGGCGGCGGCCAGGGGCGGCGCTTCCAGGCGCCGCGGCCGCGACAACGCCCAGGCCAGCAGCGGGCCACCCATCCACGCCACCGCCCACGGCAGCACCACCGCGGTCAACGTCGGCTGCCAGGCCACCAGGGCGATGGCGGCGCCGCCGGCCAGCGGCGCCCACGCCATCGTCCACACCACCCCAGCCAAGGAGCGCGCGGCGGCCGCCTCGGCGTCGCTGGCGGTCTGCCATTCGAGCAGTCGGCGCCGGCTGATCACCAGGCGCCACAGCGTGCGCGCGATCGCCGACAGCGTGCTGACAGCGGTGAAGGGCAGCAGGGCGAGTTCGGCCAGCGCCACCACCGCCCCAGCGGTCGCGCCGGCGGCGATGGCGGCGAGATGCGCCGGCCAACGGCCCTCCGCCGGCCAGGACATGGCGCCGGCGGTGCCGAGCACGGTGGGCAGCAGGGCGATGCCCAGCACCACCGCTGTGATCACCGCCGCGCCGTCCGCCGGCAGCAGCAACCATCCCGCGACCAGCAGCGCCAGCGTCGCTGCTGGCAGCAGGCTGCGGCGCAGGTTGTCGGCGATCTTCCAGCGGCTGAGCGCCGACAGCGGGTTGCGCACGCGACCCGTCCCGGAGTGCGCAATCCGGGGCAGCAGCCAGGGCAGCAGCCAGGGCAGCAGTTGCCAGTCGCCGCGCACCCAGCGGCTGCGGCGGGCGGCGTCGGCCAGCCAGGTCGCGGGATGGTCTTCGACCACCAGCACGTCGCTGACCAGGCCGGCGCGCGCGAAGCAGCCTTCGACGAGGTCGTGGGAGAGGATGGCGTCGTCGGGGAAGCGCGCACCGGCGGCGTGTTCGAAGGCGGCGAGATCGTAGATGCCCTTGCCGATGAACGAGCCTTCGTCGAACCAATCCTGGTAGACATCGGACACCGCCCGGGTGTACGGATCGATGCCGGCGTCTCCCGACCACAGCCGCGCGTACCAGGTGCGGCGTGCGCTGGTCAAGGCGATGGCGGCGCGCGGTTGCAGGACGCCGTGCCCGCCCCGCACGCTGCCATCGGCGGCGGCGCGCGGGCGGTTGAGGGGATGGGCGATGGCGGCGATCATCCCGCGCGCAGCGTCGCGCGGCAGGCGGGTGTCGGTATCGAGCACGATCACCAGGCGGGTGCCGGCGAGGCTGCCCGGATCGCCGACGATGCGGCTGAACGGCGCGCGCTCGCCGGACAGCAGCAGGCGGTTGAAGTCGGCGATCTTGCCGCGCTTGCGTTCGCGCCCCATCCACACGCCCTGGCGCGGATTCCACAGCCGCGGCCGGTGCAGCAGCAGGAAGCGGTCGCCGCCGGCGCGGGGATGGCGGCGATTGAGGTCGCTGATGACGGCGGCGGCGCGCTCCAGGAGCGCCTGGTCGCCAGCCAGGTCCGCGGTCGGCGCGTCGGCGAAGTCGGTGAGCAGGACGAAGGCGAGCTGCTCGTCACGGTTGGCCAGGTAGCGCACCTCCAGCCCTTCGGCCAGGGCATCGGCATCGGCCGGCGTGCGCAGCAGGGTCGGCACCGCCACCGCCGTGCGCAGGTGCAGCGGGATGCCGGCATCGAGATCGAGCCGGGGCGGACGCTGGGGGGCGACGGTGCGCGTGGCCAGCCAGTTGACCAGGGTGAGCGCGGCCTGGCTGGCCGGGAGCACCGCGAGGGCGACCACCACCGCGGTCAGCCACGGCGTCAGCGCAAAGGCGTCGCTGGCCGACGCGATGGCCACGGCGACCACCGCGGTGAGCACGACGATCGGCCAGGCGTAGACGCGCAGCCGCCGTGGCTGCCCGGACTGGCGCCGCGGCCGGAGCAGGCCGGCGCTGCGCACCAGGTCGCTTTCGAATGCGGCGCTTCCCGGCCCGATCAGCCACCAGCCCACATGGTCGGCGGGCGGGCGGTCGCCGACCGGTGTCGCGCTGGCCGCGACGGCCTCGGCGGCCTGGGCGCGCGCCACCGCCGCCTCGGCCACCTGGCGCTCGGCGTCGGCGCTCGCTGCCGGGCAGCGTCGGGCCAGGCTTTCGACGGCGTGGCGGTAACGGTCGCGGGTGGCGAAGTCCATGCCCGCGTACACCCCGGCCGGATCGCGGCGCAGCACGGCTTCGACCGGGCTGAGGCGCTCGACGAAGGTGCGCCAGTCGATGCCATCCATGCCGCGCAGGCTGGTGATGGCGTTGCCCACCGCGACCTGGTCGGCGGCCTGCACCTGGTTGTCGCTGCGGATCAGCTCGGCGACGGTGAGCTGGCGTTCGGCCAGGCGCTGGTCGAGCCACTGCAGGACCAGAGCGACTCCGTGGTGGCGGCCGTGCAGGAGGCGGTGCAGCTCGGCGACGAAGCCGGCCGCGACCAGGTCGGCGCGCGCGAGATCGGCGATCTCGATGACCAGCGAACTGGGATTATCCTCGGCGACGCGCAGCAGGCGCTCGGCCCAGACGGCGGCGTCGCGGCGCTGCTGTTGCACGCCATCGACGCGGGCGGCGATGCGGCGGAGGTTTTCGATCAGCGCCAGGCGCAGCATGATCGGCATCGCCCACAGTTCGCCGAGCGCCAGCGGCGCCACCGTCTGATAGGCGACCAGGAAGCGGTCGAGACTGTCGGCGTCGGCGCGGCCATCGGCGTGCGAGATCAATTCGAGCGCCAAGGCGTACACCCGCGGCATGCCCAGCGGGTCGCCGGCGATCAGCCTGGGCAGCTCGCGGCTGTAGCCGCGCGGCAGGTGGCGGCGGACCAGCGCCACCTCGCCGAGGATGAGGTGCTGGTTGTCGAGCAGCCAGTCGCCGGCCGGCACCAGGGCGCCGATCGCGGCGGCGGCGCGCAGGTGGTCGAAGGAACGGCGCAGCACCTCGGCGTTGTCGGTCAGGCGCGGCAGCAGCAGATTGCGACCACGACCGCCATCGACGCGGTGCAGCCGAGCCAGGGCGCCGGCGTGGCGTTCCAACTGGTCGCTGCTGTAGACCTCGGCGCGCAGCAGCGCTTCGCCGGCGAGCACGTCGTCGGGAAGCGACGTCGGCAATGACGGCGGGGCGATGATCGCGGACATGGTGCGGCTCAGCTCACGGCGCTGACGGCGCTAGCGACGGTGGCAGCAACCAGCCCGGGATGGGCGGCTGACGACGGTCGACGACGGCAGATGGAGTTCTGAGGGCGCACAGCAGAGACCCCCTGGGCGCAGATCGTGCCAAGCAGGCGCCGCGCTCGAAGTTCCGATGAATGCCCTGGGTTGCGCCGATCGTCCGCGATCAGCCATTGCACCGTGCAGCGCCGCTGGCGCGCCCGTCGTTCATCTCCCGCCTGGGCAGATTCACCCTAAACGCGGCAAAAGTCCTGAACGCGGCAGTTGGGCCACGCTGCAAGGCGGCGACAGAGGGAGATTCCTGGTGGAACGACCGACGGAGCCAACGCCGCAGCGTGGCCCACATGCGGCCTGAACGCGGCAGTTGGGCCACGATGCAAGGCGGCGACAGAGGGAGATTCCTGGTGGAACGACCGACGGAGCCAACGCCGCAGCGAGGCCCAAATGCCGCGTTCAGGGTCAAAACCTGGCACGCCATGTGCCAGTGGCGGACATCCCCCGGAGTCAGGGCCATGCCACCGTACGCCGTCGTCGCCACCTCTCCCACCCCGCGCGGCAGCACGCATTGCCTGGCCTCGCTGCTGCGCGCGGGCTATCGCCGCGACGAGATTTCACATCTCGCCACCGCCCCGACCGGAGCCCGTCGACCGGGCTGGGCCGCGGTGGGCTGGCTGGCCGAGACCGGCGCCGTCATCGCCCGCGGACCGCTGGCCGACGCCATCCGCGCCGCCGGTGGCATCAGCGCCGGCCTGGCCGCCTGTGGTCTGGCCGACTACACCGCCCATCGCTGCGTTGCCACGCTGGCCGCCGGCGGCACCGTGACCATGGTGCACACCACCAACGGTTTCGAGACCGCTCCCCTGGTCGAACTGCTCAGCGCGCATGGCGCCGCGACCAGCGCCGTGCGCCCGGGGGATGCTCCCCGGCGTACGGCCTGAGGGGCTGGGCATGAATAGTTCGGCGCGCCAGGACATTTTCCGGCCCAGCCCCAGGGGGGTGCGGGGGGGCGCCCCCGCGGTTCCGACCGCGCGACACGGTTTAAGCGTCAGCAACACGGCGCTGCTGCGCCGGGCGTGCCGGTCGCCCGGCACGGTCGCCGTCGTCGGCGACTTGCGAGAGCGGGTCCCTCGACAGTCGTCCGGCCCTGCACGGCGTACGTGCGCGATTCTGTCCCACCCCGTGAATCTGCGGCCATGAGCGTCCCTGCCGCCGCGGGCGGCGCCGACGAGCGCCTGCTGCCCGAAGGCGAGAGCGCCCGCCGCGCCCTGGCCGCGAGCCCGATTCCCCACGCCCTGTTCGACGCCCACCGCCGCCTGCGCTGGGCCAATGCCGCCTGGGTGAAGGCCACGGGGTGGGAGGATGCGCTCGGGGTGCGCTGGCTCGACCGCGTCCATCCCGAGGATCTCACCGCCGAACTGCCGCTGGCGGCGCGGCTGCACGACGGACAGCTCGCCTCCTATCAGGTGGCCTCGCGCCTGCTCATCGCAGGCGATCGCTGGCTGCCGGTCGGACTGCATGTCGCGCGCGCCGGCGACGATCTCCTGGTGGTGGCGTTGACGCCGCTGGTCGAATCCGGCGCCGCACCGCCGCCGACCCCGCCGCCGCGACCCGGCGACGATCTCACCGGCCTTACCGGCACGCTGTCGCACGATTTCCGCCAGCACCTGCGCCTGATCATCTCCTACCTGTCGCTGATCGAGCATCTCGGCGCTGGCGGTCTGGAACCGCGCCTGCTCGCCCACCTGCGCGTCGCCCTCAGCAATGCCGAACGCGTGCAGGCGATGCTCGCCGACCTGGTGCGCTGGCTGCGCATGCCCGGTGAACGCCACGATGTCGCCACCTGCGATCTCGCCGTGATCTGGCAGCAGGTGGTGGATGGCGAGCGCGCGCGCATTGACGCCACCGGCGCCAGCGTCAGCGCCGGCCAGTTGCCGATCGTGCCCGGCAACGCCGCACTGCTCGCCGAACTGTTCGGGCATCTCCTGCGCAACGCCCTGGTCTACCGCGATCCCTCCGGAGCGCCGCCACGGGTGGAGGTGTCGGCGCAGCGCCTGGGCGCCAACTGGCTGCTGGCGATCAGCGACGACGGGCCGGGCATCCCCTCGGCCTACCACCTGCACGTGCTGGCTCCGTTCCATCGTCTGCACACCTGGGAACAGGTGCCCGGCAACGGCATGGGGCTGGCCCTGGCCAGGCGCATCGCCGACGTGCACGGCGGCGGCCTGCGCATCGCCCCGACCATCGGTCCGGGCTGCACGGTGCAGGTCACGCTGCCCGCCTGAGGCTGCGCATTGCAGGACGCAGCCGACAGCGGCGTCCGTTGCGCGTCGGCCCGGACGCAAGAAACGATCACCATCGTAGGGAATCCGCAGCGCCGACGGCCCCGCCATGGGTCAACGCCGTGGTCCCTGCCTGGCACGGCCATCGCTCATCACTGCCTTCCCTCCCGCCCGGAAAGCACCCAATGAACGTGCTCGCTGCTGCGCCGACCGTCCTCATCGCCCCGGTCACTGCCCCGATCCCGGGCACCGTGATCGTCCCGGCAGTCGCCCCGGTGTTCACACCTCCGGCGGCGCTCCTCGTCGCCCAGGCGCTGGCGGGCATGGCGCGACCCGTGGAGGCGCTGGCGAGCGGACGCTTCGATCGCGTGGTCGCGGCGCTCTACCGCGCCGACGGTCTGGGTGCCGCCGCGGCGCTGAGCGTCGATGAGGGAGTCGATGAGGGAGTCGATGAGGGAGTCGATGAGCCCGGACTGCTGCCGTCGCTGAGCGCGGCGGTGATCGCGGAGGAGGCGCTGCGCCGCGCCGGCAGCCCGCTTGCCGATGGCGAGCGCCTGCTCCTCGCGGTGCGCAGGCGCGCGCATGCCGCGCAGATCCGTTCATCGCCGGGCAGCACCACCTGCTGGATCATCCCCGCCACTCGCGAGGACCGCACCGCCGCCGAGGTCGCGGCGCTCATCCTCGGACGCTCGCTGATGATCTGCCGGCCGTGGCTGTGGGACTCCCTGCCTGGCAGCTCGCCGTTTCTGCTGGTCGGCCGCGACAGCCATCGCCATCCCGCTGCCGGGCATCATCGCTGCCAGGGCTGCGCGCCGTTCCCGCGCATCGCCGCCAGCCTCGCACCGCTGCGCTGATCTCGCCGTCACTAGCCCTGCTGATCGTCCCTCACCACTTTCTCCCGCTCGCCCACCCACCTGTCAGGATCCCGCATGCTCTACTGGTCCGTCACCTTCTTCATCATCGCCCTGGTCGCCGCCATCTTCGGTTTCGGCGGCATCGCCAGCGGAGCCATGGACATCGCCAAGGTGATCTTCTTCATCTTCCTGGTGCTGTTCGCGATCTCGGTGCTGATGCGCCTCTTCCGTCGCGGCGGATCAGGTCCGCTGGTGTAGCACCGCAATTTCGCGCGGCGCTGGCGCGCCAATGGTTCGCGAAACGACGGTGCCGCGACCCAGGGCGTGAGCCCTGGGTCAGCTGGCCGGCGCATGCCGGCTAGGTCCAACCCCCGCGGGCTGCGCCGGCAGCACGGCCTCCCGGAGGCCGTCGACCAGATATCACCTGCCGGTGACGAGGTGTGGTCGCTCGGTCTGATGGCTACCGGTGGCGAGTTGGCGCATCTCCGTGAGGAGAGCGGCCAGAGCGTCGAAATGCAGCGGCTTGCGCCACACCGCGCTGGCGCCGGCAGCCAGGCAATAAGCCTGACGGAGAGGATTGGTATCGGTGGTGATCACCGCCACCGTCAACTGGCGCAGACGAAGGCCAGCGATCAGGGTGCTGCCATCATCGCTGCCCAGGTTCAGGTCGGTCACCACCAGGTCGGGCCGCGGCCCGGCGTCGAGCAGGACCTGGGCCTCGGCAAACGACGCGCAGGTGCGCAAGGTCAGGTCCGCGCGGAATTCCTCCGCCGCCATTTCCATGAGTTGGCGATCGGCCGGATTGTCGTCGATCAGCAGGACGTAGGGAGTGGTCATCAGCCAGTACCTGCGCGGCGTTGAGGATCGTCGGGAGGTGACTGCGGCGACTGCGGTGCGCTGGGTGAAGTGCCCCCCAGCCAGCGCTGCGCGACCGTGTTGACCAGATCGAGCAGTTCGTGGAATCGCGGCGGCTTCACCAGGTAGTCCGAGGCGCCGCCGGCCAGGCAGCGCCGACGGTCGTCGCCGTGGTTCGAGGTCGACAGCACCACGACCGGGATGGCATTCAGTACGGGTTGGGCACGGATCGCCGCCAGCACCTGATGCCCAGACACGCGCGGCAGGTTGAGATCGAGCAGGATCAGGGCCGGCACTGGGCCGGCGGTGCCAGCGGCCAGGGCTTGGACGTTGGCGACTGCGGTTTCGCCGTCACTGCACACCGTCAACTCGCAACCGACGCCCACCTCGGCAAATGCCGTGCGGACGAGTTCCACGTCGGAGGCGTTGTCTTCGATGAGCAGGATGCGGGGGTCCATGCGGGGGTCGGGATGTTGATGCCGCGATGTTGGAATACCACCGGCAGTAACGAGGGCCGTCGTAGTGCCGATGGGCGGATGCGAGGCGAATGCGATCGGCGTGCCAAGCGTCGGCCGGTCCAGGGCTCGGACATCCGCCTCCCGCCCTCCGCGGTCGTGCAGTCTGCACGATGACCACAACGGCAGATTGATTTGCGCAGGAGAGCGAGCGGGCTCTGGGCGCATGCACAACGTTATCGCTCAGATGTTCGGGACTGGCATGAATCGCGCGCAGTTCCTGCATGCTCGCAGACCCCCCTCTGTTGCGGACCACCGCGTGCGCTGAACCGGCCGCGCAGCCGACCATGGCTCCCGCCCCTCCACGACCTCCACTCATCCTGGTGGTCGATGACAGCCCGAGCGACTGCGAACTGATCCGCATCGCCTTCGCCATGGTCGAGATGCCTGCCGAGGTGGAATGCGTCCACGATGGGCGCGAGGCGATCAACTGGCTGCAGCAATCGATGATGAAGGGCCGGCTGCCGGAACTGGTCCTGCTCGATCTCAACATGCCGCGTATCGATGGCTTCGAAGTGCTCGTCCTGCTCGGCGAGATGAGCCTGCTCGACCGCCTGCAGGTGGTGGTGCTGACGACCTCAAACCAGCCCGCCGACCGCGCGCATTGCATGACCCTGGGCGCGCGCGCCTTCTTCAGCAAGCCGCACGATCTCGATGGCATGCGTCGCCTGGTGCGGGATCTCACCCCCTTCCTCTCCCACTCCGGCACCTGACGTCGGCGCCACGACACTCGCATGGACGATCTTATCGATGCCGTGGTCACCGAAGTCCTCGATGGCGAGACCATCGCACTTCGGGTCATCCACCGCGATCCGGCCAACCGTGGCAGCTACGCGGGGGCTGAACTGCTGCGGGTGATCACCGGGCCGGGCGAGCTGACCCACCAGGAGCCGCGTGAAGAGACGGCCGCCGCCGTGCGCCGGGTGGAGGCAGGCGCCAGCGTGTGCTGTCGGGTCAGGGAACGCGGTTCCGACGGCACCCTGATCGGCGAGATCGAGCGTCTGCCCAGACCGCTTCACGCGCTGCGCTCTCCAGCCCCAACCGCGCCAGTGATCAGGAGCGTTCCATGACTGCCTTCAGCCCGACTGCAGCGCATGTGCAACACAGTGCCCCCCTGCTCGCCATCGCCATCGCTGTCCTCGCGCTTGCCGCCTGCGGCGAGACCGACGCCCAGGGACAAGGCCCGATGGAGCGCGCCGGCAAGGCCGCCGACAAGGCCGCTGACCAAGCCGGCGAGGCCGTCAAAGATGGTGCCCGTGCGACCGGCAAGGCGATCGAACGCGCCGGCGAGAAATTGCAGGATGCCGGCCGGCCACGTGCACCCGATCCGGTACCGGCACCGGTGCCCGAACCGGCGGTCCAACCGTAGTCGGTATCAGTGCGGAGGCATCGCGCTCTGCCCTGGGCATCCCGGATTCGGGTTACGACCGGCCGGCGTGGTCGCAGGGCGCCCTAAAGGTCGGGGCAAAAGACAGGAACCATCAGCCGCAGATTCCGCAGATCACGCTGATGCGCAGGGCGTGCTGCGTGCATCTGCGAGATCTGTGGCTGGTTGTCCTTCTTTTGTTTTTCTGGCCTGCCGGCCTGCCGGCGTGCCAGCAGCCTGAAAAGCTGCACAGCGCACGCCGGGCCGAGGGGCAGGACCGCGGCGGACGGGCACGACGTTTGCGCATTCGTCACCGCATGCCACCTCCCCGTCTCCACCGCTGGCTGGCCGCGATCCTCGTCCTGCTCGCCGTCGCAGCGGTTCCCGCAGGCGAACCCGCGCCGCGCAGCGGCAGTGACCGGGTGATCGTCGGGATCAACGTCGGCCATGCTGACAATCAACTCGATCCGTTCACCGGCGAGGCAGTCGATCCGACCATCGGAACGTTCGCCATCATCGTGGTCGATGCCGATGGCGGCGACCGCGTGGTGCTGGTCGGCTTCGCCACGGTGGCGCATCGCGATCGCTTCGCGCAACTGCCATTCCAGCACAAGCGCCTCATCGCTGATGCGCTGCGCGTCGGTCATCTCGTGCTCACCGACGGGTCGAGCGAGGCAGCCGGGGATCGCCGGTAGCGGATCTTCTGGCTGCGCTGCGCACCGGCTGCGGGCCGTGGTCCCTGCGGGGCTCGCGAGGCGGAACCGACGCGCCGGATCTCGGGACTGCGGTTGCGGCAACGCGCGAAAGGTCCCCCGGTGGGGCCGCCGCCGCCGTCGATCGCTGAGCCGATCACGTCGCCGTGGGCAGGGTCGCGCGCGACGTCGGGTCACCGATCGGATCGGCCACCTCGACCGGCAGCGGACCGGTGAAGGATTCGCGACGGCAGATGCGACACCCCGCGGGAGCGCTGAAACCCAGGCGCACCTGGCCGCGCGCGGTCTCGATCACCGTGACGACGATGTCGCCGTTGATGACGATCTGCTGATTGGAACGACGGGTGAGGACCAGCACGTGCACCTCCAGGACATTGCCCGGTAGCGGAATCGACGGCGCGAGCGCGGACGTGAGCACGACCAGCCGGCAACGAGTCGGGACGCCAGCGGAAGCCGTCGCATGCGCGCGTCCATCGGCGCGCGCGCCGCCGACGGCCGACGACGCGCGCGCTCACGACGGGCAGGCTGCTGAAGAACAGCATCCTGCTCAGCGCACCACATTTTCGCGCGGCGCAGGCGCGCCAGTGTTGCACGAAAACACGGTGCTTCAGTTTTACTTCAGTGGGCCTGCGGCCCCCTGAAGCCCGCAGGCTGCATTTTCAGCAGCCTGCTGGCGCTTATGCCCGGCGGCAGAGCAGGAAGCTGGCCAGCGCACCGATGCCGACCGCGGCAAGCAGGCAGCTGCCCGGATTCTCACGCACGCAGGTGCCGGCGCGTTCGACCCAGTGGCGGCCCTGCTCGGCGAGATCGCAAGCGACCTGCTTGGCCTTGTGGGCGAGGTCGTCGGTGGTGGTGGATTGGTCGTTATTATCAGTCATGGCATCCATGGTGGACTCCGTTGTGGTAGCGGTGATCGGTGATCGGTGATCGGTGATCGGTGATCGGTGATCGCCAACCCCGCAGCGGGTTGGCGTGGAACCCGCTTTGACGCCGACATGGCGCGGGCGGCGGATCCCGACGGCTAAGCGCAAGCGCACGCCGCGTGCCAAGTGACGAAGCGCTGCCGATTCTTGGCTGGCGCGCGGTTTCCAGCGCACGGCGGCCGCGGTTCTGCACGCGGCTCCGGCGCAGCGGGGGAGCCGGTCATCGTGTGCACGCTGCACCAGCATGCGCGCCGACGACGCTCGGATTGCAGTGTCGGGTGCGCCGCGCTGCGCTGTGGCGTCGACAACACTGGCCAGCGTCCTGCGGCCGTGCCCGATCGCACGGCGGTGGCCCAGGTCGCCGACCTGCGCACGTCGGTGCCACGGACGGATCGCCGGTGTGCCTGGGTGATTGGCACTGGCAATGCTCCACACCAGTACCGGCCAGCAGCCGTGGGCGACCGCCGCGATCGCAACCGGCTTCGTGCCGTGCCACATCCCACCTGCCACCGACGATGCACGTCGGAGGCCCTGACCAGGAGACCTCCCATGCTCGTCCGCGACATCATGACCAAGGACATCGAAAGCTGCACGCCCGACACCAGCATCCACGACGCCGCCTGCCAACTGGTTGAATGCGACTGCGGTTCGCTGCCGGTGGTCGACAGTCACCGCACACGCACGTTGGTGGGGATGATCACCGACCGTGACATCGTCAGCCGCTGCGTCGCACTCGGCCTCGATCCCCAGACCACCACCGTCGGTGACTGCATGTCGCGCGACATCGAGACCGTGCTCCCCGACACCGAACTGGCGGAATGCTGCCGCCGGCTGGAAGTGCGCCAGGTCCGCCGCATCCCCGTGGTCGACGCCGAGGATCGCTGCTGCGGCATGGTCTCGCAGGCTGACCTTGCCCGACATCTCGGCTCGGACGCTCTGGCGATGGTGGTGCGCGAGGTATCGGAGCCGACCTCCGAGGCGAGCAGCGCACGCACCCGCTGAGGCGTGACCATGGCGTGGTGGCCAGCAGGCTGATGAATAACTCCGTTCTCCATCAGCCTGCTGCCTGCGCGCTCCCCGGGGGCGACCTGCGGTCGCTATTTTCCCCGGGAAACGCGAAGGGAGCTTTTTATCCAGGGGGGCAGACGCCCCCCTGGAACCCCCCGCAGGCTGATGAATAACTCCGTTCTCCATCAGCCTGCTGCCTGCGCGCTCCCCGGGGGCGACCTGCGGTCGCTATTTTCCCCGGGAATCGCGAAGGGAGCTTTTTATCCAAGGGGGCAGACGCCCCCCTGGAACCCCCCGCAGGCTGCTTTTTCAGCAGCCTGCTAGCAGCGCCCACCGGGGTCGGTGGCTGGGGTCCACCACTGGCATCGGGAACGTTCGACCTGCGCGCCGCAGTGCCCGCCGGGACTCCGTCATGCAGCACGCCGCCAAATCACCGATCGCCACGGCCGAATTGCGGTGCTCCCCGTGATCCCCCATGGAAATCCATTGGCATGCCACGTGCCAGTAACCGCCCGCAGCGGCGGCGGCACCTTCCGGCCCGTCCACACACCGGTCACCGAATGGGCCGCCGCCGCTGTGCCTGCTTCCCCACACCGGGCGCGCCGATCGGACTCGATCGCTGCGTCACCAAGGAGTCCTACCGATGCGATCATTCGCCGCTGCCTGTACCTGCCTGCTGGCCACCGCTGCTCCCTTCGCCAGTGCCGTCGTCGTCGATCACGACGTCTGGCCCCGCCTCCTCGCCCAGATCGAAGTCGGCACCGCCGGATTCGAGCCGGGCGTGGCCGCCGAATGGACGATCAACCGGTCCGCGCATGCCTGGCGCATCCGTCCCGAGATCTTCCTCAGTGATGACGAGGAGTTCGGTACCGGCGTCTCGGTGAGCTTCGCCATCCCGTGGTCGGCGATCCCCGATCATCACGAGTTGTTCATCGGCCCACGCATCGCCTGGCACGGCGGCGATGACTACGGCTTCGAGGCCAGCGCCCAGGCCACCTACACCCTGCCCATCGTGCGCGGCACGCCCAATCGCCATTTCATCCAGGGCATCGCCGCACTCGGTGTGATCGATGACCGCGACGACGACGAGATCGACCTCGCCGCCACCGTCGGCATCGCCTACGGTTATCAATTCTGAGAGGCTGGGCATGAGTCCTTCGCCGTGCGTGGACGGCGCCCACCCCAACCTCGCGGGGCACGGTTCCCCATCGCTGGCCATGACCGCGCGCCCACTTCCCGTCTCGATTGGCCGCATGGTCCTCACCGTGGCGGCGCTGATCGCGCTCTTGCAGGGCTGTTCGACCCTGGCTCTGGCCTGAAGCCGTGCGCGGGACGCGATCGCTGGCCGTGTTGATGGTGGCGGCGCCGGGGTGGGCGGTGGTGTCCGGATTGCCGGAACCACCGCGGCCCGGACCGCTGCCGGTGGTCTGGCTGTCGACCACCAATGATCTGTTCGGCGCCGAGCTGGGCGACAATCCCGACGACTTCCGCACCGCTGGTGCGACCATCGGCGCCCGCTTCGGATCCGCGTGGCTGGCGCAGATCGATTACAGCATTCTCACCGATCGTGCCGGCGGCGGCCGCGTCGATGTCCTCACTGCGACCGCAGGCCGCGTGCTGCTCGGCGATGCCGTCGGTCCGGTGCGGCGCTGGTGGATCGCGGCTGGCGCCGGTGCGCGGGTCACCGGCGACCTCGGCGGCGAGGACGTGCAGAACGGTGCCCACCAGCTCAACGATGTGGCCGAGGTCGATCTCGCCTACGTCGACGGCACCCGTGTTGACGGCGTCGGCTGGGTGCTGGCGTCGTGGCTGTGGGCGGAACGCTCGCCGGTGCCACTTCCGGCCATGCCTTTCCTGCGCCGCGGCCAGCTCGGCATCGGCGTGCAGGCCGGCAGCCTGGGCACCACCGCCGGCGTCTTCGAAAGCCACGTCGAGGCGCGTCTGGTGGCGATCGGTCAGGACGGCGCCGCCTATCTGGGCGTGCGCCGTCAATGGAACACCGGCAACCATCCCGACGCGGTCAGCGCCCTGGTCGCCGACGACGAGCACGCCGCGACGGCGACCTTTGGTGCCAGCGCCGGTGGCTGGTTCGTGCGCGGTGAGATCGCGCTCGACGACGGCACCGCCCGTGGCTCGGTGGGCTGGATGTGGGAGCGTCCACCCGGCCGGCCGCCCGAGACCGAACTCGCCGACGTCAGTGGTGAGATCGGCTTCTATGGCGCGCTCATGCCCGGCGTGCAGGCGCGTTGGCAGCCGGCATGGCTGCACCGGCAGGAGTGGCTGGGTGCCCGCGCCGAGGTGCTGGTCGACTACCGCTTCGGCGTCGACGACTCCTACGATGCCGCCGGCGACAGCTCGGTGGTGGTCCGTCAGGTGCTGGTCGGTCTCGATCTCGGCTGGCGCCTGCCGCCGCCGCTGGTGCAGATCGAACCCTTCGTGCAGGCCGCCATCGGCGTGCGCGGGGAACGCATCGAGGATGATGGCGTGGTCGACTATCCGTCGTCGCTCGCCATCACCGGCGTCGTGCAGGGGTCGCTCGGCCTGCGGCTGATGCTGGCGCCGCCCGGGCCCAGCCACGAGCGCGTGCGCTATGGCTTCGCTCTGGTGGTCGACGGTTGGCTGCCCTGGAACCAGGTCGACGTGTCGCCCAGCGATCCGGCCGACGGCGGCGCGGTCACCCTGCTGAAGTCAGGTTTCACACCCGGCATCCGGCTGGTCGCCGAGGTGCGCTGGTAGACCGCTTGTTACCTGGACAGAGGACTTGCGACGAAACGTCGTGCGCTTTGCACGATCGTGCTTGCGCTGCGCCGGCAGGGTGCAGCGACCTGCCGAGATGGGTACTGAAAACGCGGTGAAATACGACCAAAGTGGCACTTGATGGACATGCGGTTGGCGCCATATCTTCGCTCACACCCGTGCTACGGATCCCACCATGACCAGCGCCACCGAGACCCTCGACAAGACGCGCCTGCTCGCAGCCCTGCACGCCTTCAAACGTGGCGACTTCACTGTGCGGCTGCCGATCGACTGGATGGGCCTGGACGGCAAGATCGCCGACGCCTTCAACGAGGTCATCGAGCTGAACCAGCACCGCGCCAACGAGCTGGAACGCCTCGGGCGGGTGGTCGGCAAGGAAGGCAAGCTGTCGCAGCGCGCCCTGGTTGGCCTCGGCGTCGGTGCATGGGCGCAATCCATCGTCTCGGTCAACGCGCTGATCGACGACCTCGTCCACCCCACCAGCGAGACCGCTCGCGTGATCGGCGCCGTCGCCAAGGGTGATCTCACCCAGATCATGGCGCTGGAGATCGAAGGCCGGCCGCTGGAAGGCGAGTTCCTGCGCACCGCGCGCACGGTGAACACCATGGTCAACCAGCTCGGCTCGTTCGCCTCCGAGGTGACCCGCGTCGCTCGCGAGGTGGGTACCGAGGGCAAGCTCGGCGGCCAGGCCTCGGTGCCCGGCGTCGCCGGCACCTGGAAGGACCTCACCGACAACGTCAACCAGATGGCGTCGAACCTGACCAGCCAGGTGCGCGGCATCGCCACGGTGACCACTGCGGTCGCCAACGGCGACCTCTCCAAGAAGATCACCGTCGACGTGAAGGGCGAGATCCTCGAACTCAAGGAAACCATCAACACCATGGTGGACCAGCTCAACTCGTTCGCCGCCGAGGTGACCCGCGTCGCCCGCGAGGTGGGCACCGAGGGCAAGCTCGGCGGCCAGGCCGATGTGCCCGGCGTCGCCGGCACCTGGAAGGACCTCACTGACAACGTCAACTCGATGGCGTCGAATCTCACCGGCCAGGTGCGCAACATCGCCGACGTCACCAAGGCGGTCGCCAACGGCGACCTCTCCAAGAAGATCACCGTCGACGTCCGGGGCGAGATCCTCGAACTCAAGAACACCGTCAACACCATGGTCGACCAGCTCAATTCGTTCGCCTCCGAGGTGACCCGCGTCGCTCGCGAGGTGGGTACCGAGGGCAAGCTC